>Ga0302319_10000541_pt1 | contig 85665 bp, 71 predicted proteins | sample Bog_T0_2_FD_203319 | JGI IMG/M metagenome (GOLD analysis project Ga0302319, IMG submission 203319) | Peat permafrost microbial communities from Stordalen Mire near Abisko, Sweden - Bog_T0_2 | ecosystem: Environmental > Terrestrial > Soil > Wetlands > Peat | place: Sweden: Abisko, Stordalen Mire...
TAATTGGCTGTTTATAATCAATAACTTGCAGACGAGGGCCGCTACTAGTAGCGGGTTTGTCAATTTTCAGCAGCCGTCGCCGGGGCCGTTGGATGGTCCGCAATCGCGCCGCCGGCATTGAAATCGACTACGGGTCGGAACGACTTTGACTGGTTGATTAGTGAGTGCTTGCGTCGATTAGAAAGGTGCTCAACCAGACAGGCATGAACACCTTACTGATTTTCGTCTGCAAGATGATGATTCTAAAAAATCACCGCAGCAACCCCTTACCGTTTCCATTTTGGAGCCAGCGCCGCCCGAGACCTACCGGCTCGCGGCGCTTACTGCGCGTCGCCCTCGCTGGGGGCTAAGGAATCGCCCTCGCCGGGGGCCAGGAACAGATTGGCTTCGAGGCCGTGCTGGCGCGTGTAGAGGTCGTAGTAGCGGCCGCGCAGGGCGTACAGTTCGTGGTGGTTGCCGCGTTCGACGATGCGGCCGCCTTCCATGACCAGGATCTGATCGGCGCGGCGGATGGTGCTCAGGCGGTGGGCGATGACGAAGGTGGTGCGCCCGCGCATCAGCCACCCCAGCCCGGTCTGGATCAGTGCCTCGGTCTCGCTGTCGAGGCTCGACGTGGCCTCGTCCAGAATCAGGATGCGCGGATCGGCCAGAATCGCGCGGGCGATGGAGACGCGCTGTCGCTGGCCGCCCGAGAGCTTCACGCCGCGCTCGCCGACAACGGTGTCGTAGGCTTCCGGGAATCGCTCGACAAATTCATCCACGCGCGCCGTGCGGCAGGCGCTTTCGATCTGCTCGTGCGAAGCAGCGGGGCGCGCGAAAGCGACGTTCTCGCGGATTGTGCCGTCAAACAGGAACGACTCCTGCAGCACCACGCCGAGCTGCGAGCGATAGCTGTCCAGGCGCACCGTGGAAAGATCGATGCCGTCCACCATGACGCGCCCTTCGCGCGGCGCGTGGAACGAGCTGACCAGCCCGATGGTGGTCGATTTACCGGAGCCTGACGAGCCGACGAGCGCCGTGACGGTGCCCGGCGCGGCCTCGAACGAGACCTCGTGCAGCACCGGCTTGCCGGCTTCGTATTCAAAAGAAACGTTCTCGAAACGCACCTCGCCGCGGATCGGGCCGAGCGTGACCGTGCGCCGCGGATCGGCGTCCTCGCGCGCCAGGTTGAGAATCTCGCGCGTGCGCTCCAGGCCGGCGACGGCCTCGGTGACCTGCGTGCCGATCCCGACGATCTGGAATACGGGCGCCACCAGGAAGCCGAGGAACATGGTGAAGGCCACGAAACTGCCCGTCGAGAGCGACTGGCGGCCGCTGACGTACATCACCAGCGCGCCCACCAGGCCCAGCAGCACGGTCGCCGAAAGGCTCAGCACGGAGACGCTGGTGAGCGATTTGATGACGTTATCCAGAATCCGCTGCGCGCCGCTCGCAAACACTCCGTCCTCGCGCGCTTCGGCGTGGTAACCCTTCACCACGCGGATGCCGCCCAGCGTTTCGGTGAGACGCCCGGAGACCTCGGCGGTGATCTTGCCGCGCTCGCGGAAGATTGGCCGCAGCGTCCGGAAGGCCTTTTGCAGCACGGCCATGAAGACGATCACCACGACGGCGGTCAGCCCCGTCATGAGCGGGCTGAGCCGGATCAGGAAGAAGAACGACCCGATCGAGGTCAGTATGCCGCCGACGAATTCCACCAGTCCCGTGCCGACCAGGTTGCGCACGCCCTCGACGTCGTTCATTATGCGCGATACGAGTTGGCCCGATTTATTGGCATCGAAAAACGTCACCGGCAGGCGTGTGACGTGGCGCTCCACTTTGCAGCGCAATTCAGCGATCAGCCGCTGCGCCGATTTCGAGAGCAGTTGCGTCAGCCAGTAGCCGGTCAGGCCCTGCAGGGCGGTGGCGGCAATGATCGCCGCCACCAGCGGAAGCAGTTTCTGCGTGTTGTGTTTGGTGAGGATTTCGTCGACGAAATACTTGGTGGAGGCGGGCAGCACGAAGCCCGCCGCGCGGCTGATGCCGATCAGAACCAGGCCCAGCAAAAGCTGGCCGCGGCGCGGCTTGAGCAGCTCCACGATGTCGGGCCAGACGGCCTTCCAACTGGTGGGCTTGGTCGCAACGTCTTTCGTGCGCGTTGTGGGGCGCTCGGCGCGGGCACCGGGTCGGGGTAGCATGGTTGAATGAGAACTATTCTATTGTCGATGCTCGGGGCCGCGCTGTGGGCGCAAGTGCCGGCCGCGCAACCACCCGCCGCGGGCGCTGCCCCCGCACCGGCGGCGTCCGACCCGGTCGTCTTCACGGCCGGGAGCGAGACCATGACGCGCACACAGTTTGAGCGCCTGCTATCGAATTTGCCGCAAAATGTCCGCACGCAGGCTGCCACACCCGATGGCAAACGGCAATTGGCCGACAAGCTGGCCGACATGAAGATTCTGGCGCAGGAGGCCCGCAGCCGCGGGCTGCAGTCCACGCCAGACATCGCCAGCCAGATCAAGATGCAGGAAGACAGCCTGCTGGCCAATGCGATGTATTCACAACTGGTGCAAGCGGACAAGCCGAGCGATACAGAACTGAAAGCCGCGTATGAGGCGCGCAAGGCGGACTTCGAGCAGGCCAAGGCGCGGCATATCCTGGTGCGGTTCCAGGGCTCGCGCATCGCCCTGCGGAAGGACCAGAAGGAACTGACCGACGCCGAGGCGCTGGCCAAGGCCAAGGCGCTGCGGGAGCGCATTGTGAAGGGCGAGGATTTCGCGGCCGTGGCCAAGGCCGAATCCGACGACACCACCACCGGCGCCAAGGGCGGGGAACTGGGCACGCTGAGCCGCGGCCGGATGATTCCAGAGTTCGAACAGGCCGTGTTTGCTTTGAAGGCCGGCGAGATCAGCGAGCCGGTGAAAACGGCGTTCGGCTATCACCTGGTCCAGGTGCAGGAGCGCTCGACGGCCGACTTCGACAAAGTGAAAGGCGACCTGGAAAAAGAGCTGCAAAACCAAGCCGCTGCCCAGACCGTGCGCGCGCTGCGGGAGAAGGCGACCGTGAAGTTCAACCCGGACTATTTCGGCGCGCCCGAAGCCAGCCCGGCGGCCGACGCGCCCGCCGCGCCCATCGCGCCCGGCACGCCGGCGGTGAAGAAGTAGAGCGCGCGTTTCAGGGATAGATCGGAGTCACGGCGAGGCCGTTTTTCAGCGGGCGGTCGGAGGGCAGGGCCACCGCATCGCCCTCTTTGAGGCCCGCCAGGATCTCGGCCCTGGTTTCGCTGGTGATACCCACCTGAACGTGTCGCCAGGCGACCTTCGCGCCTTCGAGCACGAAGGTTCCGACGGTGCCGTCTTCGCGCCGCAGGCTGCCCTTGGAGACGGTGAGGGCGTGCTCGGCCACCTGCGCCGTGAGCCGCGCGTCGATGTTGGCGCCGGGCGGCAGATCGCGTTGCGGCGCATCGACAAACACGACCACCTCACCGACCTGGCGGGAGCCGAGAGCGACAATCTGGGCCGGCAACTGGCTGATGGTTCCGTTCCATTCGCGGCCCGGCAGCGCGTCCCAGGTGACCGTAACGGGCAGGCCGAGGCGGATCTTGCCCAGGTCGGGCTCGTCCACGTACAACTGCACTTTCAGGCGGTCGATACGGCCGACGCGCGCCACCGCTTCGCCGGCCGCGAGCCAGGCTCCGGCGTGGACCGGCAGATCGTAGACCACGCCGTCGCGCGGAGAGCGGATGGTGGCCTGCTCGATCTGGCGCTGCACGAGCGCGAGGGCCGCGGAGGCGTCGCGCAGGCGCGCTTCGGCCGCGCCGCGGTCCAGAGCCGGGGCCAGCGCCGCGCGCTTCTTCTCGAGACCATCGAGTTCGGCCAGTGTTCGCTTCAGGCGATCGCGCGCCGCATCGAGTTCGTCGCGCGTGGCCGCTTTTTGAGCCAACAGGCGTTCGAGGGAAGTCACGTCGCGCTGGGCGGCATCCTTCTCGACCGCGAGCCTGGCGCGGGTGGCATCGATGTCGGCCAGGTCGGCGGCGCGGCCGCCCTGCTGCAACGAAGCGAGGTCGGCGCGCGCCTGGGCGAGGCGCGACTGGGCGGCGGCGAGGTCGGAGTCGGCGGAGGGGGTCTCGAGCTGCACCATCACGGTGCCCGTGCGGACGGCCTGGCCGCGGTGCACCAGCAGCCGGCTGATGCGGCCTTCGCGCTCGCTCGCAACTTCGGTCCATTCGACTGGTTCGACCTTCCCGTTGGTGCTGAGCATGCTCACCAGCGTCTGGCGTTTGGCGATCTCGAAGGGAACTTGCGGCGGCGCGGCGCGGCGCGTGGCGAGCCAGATCACCACAACGGCGAGCGCCACCAAGCCCAAGGAGATTAGGACCTTTTTCATGACTCTGACTTAATGGTCGCATGCCGCACCAGGCGAACAACAGACGCCACTCGGGGCATTGAATCGGGCCGCATTCACGTGGGTCCGCGCGAAGCGCCCCGGCGGCTTGTTATGATGCCAGCGTCAGCGCGTGGAGGTGCACCCTGTATTGCCCACAATGCGGCGTCGAGTACCGCGAAGGATTCTCTGAATGCGCGGATTGCCTGGTTCCGCTGGTCACGGGCGACCCGCAGAAGGAGACGGACGGCCCGGCGGCGGGCGCGGTCGAACTGGTGACGGTGCTGGAGACCGGCGACTGGGTCGAGATCTCGCTGGTGGGCGGCGTGTTGCACGATGCGGGCATCGCCTGTGCCATCACCGCCGGGAAAGACATTTCCAATCAAGGCGTGTACTTCGTGCAGGTGGCGAAGGAAGACGAGGCCGATGCGCGGGCCGTGCTGGCGCCGCCGGATGAAGCGCAATTGGCCAACGAGGCGGAGGAAGCCGGGAACGGCGGGGAGATCGCATAGGTTCTAATCGCACGAGCGGCGGTTCGAAGGCCCGCGCGACTCAGGCAGTCTTGAAGCGAACGCGCGGACGCAAATCCCCGGCGTGAGGCATGAATGGAGCGAGCCACGACAGCGCTGGTTCTGGGTGGCGGAGGCTTGTTCGGGGCCTACCAGGCGGGCGTGTGGAAGGCGCTGGAGGGTAGCTTCCAGCCGGACATGGTGGTGGGGGCTTCGATTGGCGCGCTGAACGGGTTGGCGATCGCCGGCGGATGTGCGGCGGACGAGTGGATCGCGCAGTGGATGGAGATGGGCGCGCACGGCCGGCCGCGGCTGCGGTTGCCGCGCGGGCCGTTTGACGGGCTGTTCGACGCTGCGCCGGTGGAGCGCTTCGCGCGGCGGCTGATGGAGCGGTTTCAGCCGCGAGTGCGCTATGGCGTGGCGCTCACGTCGGTCCGGCCGCTGCGAACGCGCGTGTTCTGGGACGACGAAATCACGTGGCGGCACCTGTGCGCTTCGTGCGGGGTACCGCTGCTGCTGAGGCAGTACAAGCTGAATGGCCAGTGGTGGGCCGACGGCGGGTTACTGGACGCGGTACCGGTCGAAGCGGCGATCGAGGCAGGTGCCACGCGCATCGTCGCGGTCAATATCCTGCCGGCGTGTGCGCCGCTGGCACTGCGGGCCGGCCGCGCGGCGCTGCGGGTGGTGTCCGGGCATCGCAAAGCGCCAATTCCGGCGGGCGTCCGGGTGCTGACCATCGAACCCGGCCTGGCGCTGGGGGCGTGGCGCGAGACCGCCGTGTGGCAGCGCGAGCGGATCAGCGACTGGATCGCGCGAGGCCAGAGCGACGCAGCACGGGCGCTGGCGGCGGTGAAATCGTTCCAGATTACGGATTGACCCGTTCGCCCGCTTGACGGTGTGAATTCGCTGAATATAACAAATTGACCCATTCCTGTTTTGAGGCACAATGGTAGCGATGCCGCTGTTTCACGTTTATCGGATGAAGGACGCGCCCCGGCAGCAGTTCCGCTGGGCGCCGCACGCGAGTGGCGCGAGCCAGTTAAAGCCCAAAGACTTCGAAGCGGCGGGCGAGGTGGAGGCGGAGGGTCCTTACGAAGCCTGGGCGAAGCTGCGCGGCACGGCGCAAGCGCTGGACATCGGCGATCTCCTGGAATCCGAGGCCGGGGCACTCCGCATCTGCAAATACGTGGGGTTTGAGGAAGCGCGATGGGCGGTGCTGGAACAGCCGGCGGTCGCGGCCTCGTCGATGTCCCCTGTAGAATGTTAGGCTCGAAGTAGGCGATCACAGGAAGAAATCGATCCGGCCGGCGAATTGTCCCCAGGTCCGGACACTCACATATTGGAATGGGCTGTACTCGAACAAATGGTGGTGACGGGCAGTTTTATGCTCTGATCGGGTTCATTCCCGGCGCTCTCGGGGGCTACCTGGATGCGCTGCGCCAACAACTGGTGCCGGGGTGCCCGTTCCGCTCGCACGTGACAATTCTCCCGCCGCGCCTGCTGCTGGGCGCGCCCGAAGACTTGTCGGCCGATCTGGCGCGGAGGCTGCAGAAGACGGCAGCGCTGGACATCGGCATCGGGGAGATCGAAATCTTTCCGGCGACCAGCGTGGTCTACCTCGGGCTGGAGACCGGCGGCGAAGCGCTGAACCGGTTGCACGAACAACTCGCCCGGGACACGTTCGCGGCTGACGAACCTTACCCATTCCACCCGCACATTACGCTGGCGCAGGAGTTTCCGGCCGCGCAACTCGAAGAATTAGTGGCTCGGGCGGCGTTTCTGTGGAAGGAATGGAAGAAAGAGCGCCGGTTTGTTGTGGATCGGCTTAGTTTTGTCCGCGGAGTGGATCTCAGCAACTGGGAGATCCTCAGCGAGCACGAACTCAACCGTTCTCAGTTTCTGAAAACAGCCTGATCTGTTTCCCTGCGCCGACGGGCTGGCGGTCCCGGCGGGGCTTGGGTTTACCCACGACTCCCAGGACGCGGACGCCGGAGAGGCTAACCCGGGGCACGAAGATGCGCTGCGCGTTGCTGGAGTTTTCAGGTGGCGTCGCGAGCAGGCCATCCAACTCCATCTCCAACATATTATTGGAGATCATCGCCTCCAAAGCGTCCCCGTCGAGAAACTGCAGTTCAATCCAAAGGCCGAGAGATTTGGGCCGGGCGAGGAACTCACGGCGCGAACGGAGGGCGCTCAAGCCGTCCAGATCGCGCACAAACGAGACGCACTTGATCTGAAGATAGGGGACGATGGTAAGGCTGCCGTCGGGGCTCATCAATTCCAGGCCGTCGGGCGTCCGATAGCTTTGGGGTTGCACGAAGCCGCGCAGGAGCGAGCGGTCGTAGCGGTCGACGAGGACTTTTTTGGCCGTCGAGGCACTCATCTCAATCCTAACTGCAACCCTTTTCTTTCAAACAATTACGCAGGTATTGTATCATTGACGCGATGGGCAGCGAGGGCGGACTTGCATCCGCCGCAGAAGCTTTTCTGGCGTGGTGCCGGATTGAGAAGGGCCTGGCGCCGCAGACTTTGTCTGCCTACGGGCTGGACATTGCGCGATTTAATTCGTACTGGAACCAATTGAACACAGAGGGTTTACCTTCAGCCGGCGAGCTGGGCGCGTATATCGATTCATTCTACCGGGAGGGCTACTCCAGCCGGACGGTGGCGCGGCACCTGACGACGCTGAGGAGCTTCTACCGGTTCCTGCTCCAGGAAGGCCGGATGCAGGAGGATGCGACGCGATTCTTACGCGCGCCGAAGCAATGGCGAAATCTGCCTAAGTATTTGACGCGGGAGCAGGTGAGCCGGCTGCTGGCGGAGCCGAAGCTGGATCCGCCCAACGAGGAGCGGGACCGGGCCATGCTGGAGGTGCTGTACGCCAGCGGGTTGCGGGTCAGCGAGTTGTGCGGGGTGAAGCTGAGCGACGTGAATCTGAGTCTGGGCTACCTGCGGGTTACGGGCAAGGGCGGCAAGACGCGCATGATTCCGCTGGGCCAGAAGGCGCAGGAAGCGATCCGCGAGTACCAGGGGCGTGCGCGCGGGCGGCTGCTCGGGAGCAGGCCGTCGCCGTACCTGTTTGTGACGGCGCGTGGGGGACCGCTGACGCGCCAGGGGTTCTGGAAGCGCCTGGGATTGTACAGGCTGAGAGCGGGCATCGACGCGAAGCTGAGCCCGCACGTATTACGCCACTCTTTTGCGACGCACCTGCTCGAAGGCGGCGCCGATCTTCGCAGCATTCAGGCGATGCTGGGCCATGCCGACATTGCCACGACCGAAATCTACACGCACGTGGTCCGTCCCCGCCTGAGGGAGATAGTGGACCGCCATCACCCGCGCGGCCGGCCGCCGGGGCACCTGGAGGCGAACGAGCGATGAGTGACTACATGTTCAACCTGGAAAGTCACCTGACGGCGGGGCAGAACGCAGTGCTGAGCGCCGTGCAGACGGCAGCCGGCGAAGCCAACCTCGGCCTTTTCCTGACGGGAGGGGCGCTCAGGGACATGCTGGGCGGATTCCCGATCCGGGATCTCGACTTCACGGTCGAGGGGCCGGCGGTCAAGCTGGCGCGGGACGTGGCCAAGCGATGCAAGGCCGAAGTACTGGCGGTGGACGACCACCGGAAAAGCGTCGAGCTGCACTTTCCCAGCGGGGTATTCTGCGAGATTTCGATGGCGCGCACGGAGAAGTACGCTCGCGCCGGGGCCAAGCCGGTGGTGACGGCGGCGACGATCCACGACGACCTGCGACGGCGCGATTTCACGGTCAACGCCATCGCTCTATCGCTGAACCGGGCTTCGCGCGGGCTGATGATCGATCCCACCAATGGCGTCTCCGACCTGGAGCACAAGGAGCTGCGGGCGATCACGAACTACACGTTCTACGACGATCCGATCCGCCTGCTGCGCCTGATTCGTTTTCGGGCGCGATTGAAATTCGCGGTGCAAGAGCGCACGTGGCAGCAGTTTCTGAATGCGCGGGAAGCCGGCGTCACGGAGTCCATCCAGCCGCGATCGCTATTCGGCGAACTCAAGCAGATCGCCACGGAGAACGATCCTTTCGAGGTGTTGAAGGCGCTCGACGAGGAGAAGCTGCTGACGTTGTTCTGCCCCGGGTTGACGGGCAGCAAGCTGAATGCAGCGGCGTTCCAGAAGGTGGCCAAGATGAAGGCCGCGGTCCCGTTCGGATTCGAGCTGCCGACCGACTGGTACGCGCTGAACCTGTGGTGCCTGATGCAGCCGCTGGCGCAGAAGGAAAAGTCGGCGCTGCTGGCGCAAACGGCGATGTCACACGAAGAAGCCGAGCCGTGGCAGAAACTCGAAGCGCATTCGAAAAAGCTGGAGACGGCGCTGAAGTCGGCCAAGCTGAACCGCGCCTCGCTGCTGTGGCAGGCGCTCAAGGGCGCGCGGGGCGAGCAGGTGTTCCTGTTGTCATTGAAGTCCAGCGAACGGCTGGTGCAGGATCGTCTCAAGAACTACTTCGGCAAGTACCTGGCGATCGTGGCCGAGATTCCCGATACCGAGGTCACTGACTCGACCGGCGTGGCGGCGGGCACGCCGGAATTCTTCAAGGCGCGCGAAACGTACGTTGCGGCGCGGCTCGACGGACGCATCAAGAAGCCGATTGTGCCAGAACCGGAACCGGAGCCGATTCAGCAGCCACGCGGCCCGTTCGCGCGCTCGGCGCGGCCTAAGCAGGTGTAGCCGGCGCTCTCCCATTCGTTCGGAATCGGACCATCCCCGAAGCTCGAACTCGGCGCGGAAGCTGGCGCTCACTCCTCGCCGCGAATCAGATCCTCGAAGCTCTCCCGGCGCCGCACGACGCGCCACGACGCGCCGTCCACGAGCACTTCGCAAACGCGCGGCCGGGCGTTGTAGTTCGAGGCCGCGACAAAGCCATAGGCGCCGGCAGTGAGCACGGCCAGCATGTCGCCGGGCATCAGGTTGGCTACTTCGCGATCGCGCGCCAGGAAGTCGCCGGTTTCGCAAATCGGGCCGACGATGTCGGCGGTGACGGTGCCGAAATGCGTCTTGCGCAGCGGCACAATCTCGTGCCAGGCCTGATACAAAGCGGGGCGCAAAAGGTCGTTCATGGCCGCGTCGACGACGATGAATTCCTTTGAGCCATTGTGTTTGCGATACAGCACGCGCGCCAGCAGCGCGCCGGCGTCGGCGGCAATCCAACGCCCGGGCTCGAAAACCAGTATCAAGTTTTTGCCCTGGACGAGCTTGCGCACGCCGGCCAGATAGCCGGCCAGGTCGGGGCGAAGCTCGCCCGGCCGGTAGGGCACTCCGAGGCTGCCGCCGAGGTCGAGATGGGCGATCGCGAATCCGCGCGCGCGCAGGCGGCCGGCCAGCTCGACCATCTTCTCCACTGCTTCCACCAGCGGACTCAGGTCGAGCAACTGCGAGCCGATGTGGCAGCTCACACCGTCCAGCGAGAGGTTCGGCAATGCGCGGGCGCGCTCGTACACCTGTTCCACTTCGCGGATGTCGATGCCGAATTTGTGCTCGCGCAAGCCGGTCGAGATGTAGGGGTGCGTGAGAGCGTCGACGTCGGGGTTCACACGCACGGCGACGGAAGCGGTCCGGCCCAGACGCGAGGCCAGGGAGCTGATGAGCGCGAGCTCGGCCTCGGACTCGCAATTGAAGCTGTGAATGCCGCTCTCGAGCGCGTAGTCGATCTCCTCGCGCGTCTTACCCACGCCGGCGAAAACGACGGAGGAGGCGTCGCCGCCGGCCTTCAGAACGCGGAAAAGTTCTCCACCCGAAACGATGTCGAAGCCCGCGCCAAGACTGGCGAGCAGGCGCAGCACGGAGAGATTGCCGTTGGCCTTTACGGCATAGCATACGCGGTGCGGCACGCCCTCGAGCGCGCGTTCGTAGCTTAGAAAATTGTCTCGCAGCGCGGCGGCGGAGTACACGTAGCACGGCGTGCCGGCGTGGGCGGCCAGCCTCGACAGTTCGACGTCCTCGCAATAGAGGACGTTGTCCCGGTAATGAAATGCGTCGGGCATGATCGGAGAACTCAGTTGACTTTCAGAACAATCACGGTCTGGTCGTCGTGCATCGGCGTCTCGCCGCGGAACTCGCGGATGTCTTTGAGAATAGCGCTGGCAATTTCACTCGCGGGACGCGCTGCGGCCGAAGTGAAAAACTGCGCTAGCCGGTGGTCCCCATAGACCGCGCCGGTGGCGTCGGGCTGGTCCGATACGCCGTCCGAGTACAGCAGAATCACGTCGCCGGGCTCGGCGGGGAAGACGATTTCGTCGTACTCCGCGCGTTCCAGCAGACCGACCGGCAGACCCTCGGCCTGCAGGTTGAGCAGCGCGCCGCCGCGGCAAATCAAGGGTGTGGTGGAGCCCGCGTTGGCGATGGTGAAACGGCGTTCCCGCGATTGCCAGAACATGGCCAGCAGGGTTACGTACCGGGCCTCGACCTGCCGCTCCATGAGCGCCGCGTTCAACTCCGCCAGCAACAGGGCCGGGCTGCGCCGGCGTGGAGCGATGCTGCGCACGAGTCCGTTGAACAGCGCCCCGTAGAGCGCCGCCGCGGCGCCCTTGCCGCTGGAATCGCCGAACACGACCATGAACGATTCGCCGTCGTAGTCAAAAAAATCGTAGACGTCGCCGCTGACCGTGCGCGCCGGCTTATAGCCGATGCCGGCGTCGATGCCGGCGAGCGTCGGATGCGGGGGCAGCAACACGTTCTGCAACTGCCGGGCGGCCTCGAGATCCTGCTGCATCGCCTTTTCACGGCGCTCGAGTTCTTCGTACAGACGGGCGTTTTCGATGGCGATGGCGATCTGTGGAGCGATCAGTTTCAGGGTGCGGACGTGGTCTTCCGTAAACGCGCCGACGTGACTGCTTTCGAGATCCATCACGCCGATGACGCGGTCCTTCACAATCAGCGGGACCGCGACTTCGCTGCGAATGCCCGGGTGCGACTCGACGTAGCGCGGATCGCTGAGGGTGTCGCGCGACAGCACCGGCTGGCCCGAACTGGCGGCGGCGCCGGTGATGCCCTGGTCCATGGGCAGGCTGTCAAGCTGCACGCGCTCGTCGTAGCGCAGGCTGAAGAGGCTGCGCAGTTGCCCGGCCGGCTGGTCCACCCGGAGGATCACGAAGGCGTCGTAGTTGATCAGCGTGTGCATCGACTTGGCAATCTCTTCGAGCAAAGTGTCGAGGCGCAGGATGGAACTGAATTCCTGGGCCAGCAGGGTGAGCGTGCGCTGCGTGCGGCCCTGCCGGTCGACGCGGCGGTAGAGCCGCGCATTGTCGATTGCCGCTCCGACGCGCCCGGCGATGAGCTGCAGCAGCGCGCGGTCCTGCGCGGAGAAGGCGCCCGTGGCCGTGCTCTGCAGATCGATGACGCCGACGAGTTTGTGCCGGGCCACCATCGGGACCGCCATCTCGCTGCGAACGGCGTCCATGGCGTTGAGGTAGTTGCGCTCCTCGCGAACATCGCTGACTACAACCGGGCGGCGCTCGCGCGCGGCCACGCCCGTGATGCCCTCTCCGAGAGGGACGAGCAGATTATGGACCACCTCTTCGCGGTGGCCGACGGCGTAGCGAATTCTGAGCGCCTTCAGCCTTTCGTTATACAGCAGGATGGCAAACAGCTCGTGCGGTATGACGCGGCGCACGATGTCGGCCACGTTTTCGAGCAGCCGGTCCAAGTCGAGAGTCTCGGAAGTGATGGCCGACACCTCGAGCAGGAAGTCGAGCAATTCGGCGCGCTCCTGAAAGCGGACGCGACTCTTGGTCTTGGTGGCCATAGGATTCAACGCGCGGCCGCCTCCATGATGTTGACGCTGGCGCTGGCCCCGATGCGCGTAGCCCCGGCGTCGACCATCGCGCGCAGGTCCGCGAGTGTGCGGATGCCGCCGGCGGCCTTCACGCCCATCTCCGGTCCGACCACGCGCCTCATCAGGGCGACGTCGGCGGCCGTTGCGCCGGCCTTTGAGAAGCCGGTGGAGGTCTTGACGAAATCCGCGCCCGCCATTTTGGCCAGAGTGCAGGCCGCCACTTTTTCGGCGTCGTCCAGCAGGCAGGTTTCGATGATTACCTTCAGCCGCGCGCCGCCGGCATGACAAAGCTGGGCGACGCTCTGAATATCGCTCTTCACGGCCTGGTAATCGTCCTCCTTCAGCGCGCCGATATGGATGACCATGTCGATTTCCCGCGCGCCTTCCCGAATGGCGGACTCGGCCTCGTGCAGCTTCGCTGAGGTCGGCGTGGCTCCGAGCGGGAACCCCGCCACGGAGCACACCTTCACTCCGCTGCCGTGCAGTTCAGTCGCGGCCAGCGCGACGCGCGCAGGATTCACGCACACGCTCGCGAAGCCGTACTGCCGCGCTTCGGCGCATACCTGCCGGACCTCTTCCGCCGTCGCATCTGGGCGCAGAATGGTGTGATCGATCAGCGCAGCGAGGGAGGCGTCGGAGGCCTTCGGCTCAGGCGAACCGACGACCTGAGGCGAGGGCGCGACTCCTGCGGCCGGCGCGCGCACCGAGCCCGGCCCGGCCTGAAGCCGCTCCACCACCGCAGCCACGATTTGTTTCAGTTCCGCGTCTTCCATAGGCAGTGTTGCGTTCGAATTCAACCACTCTGGCGATGCATTGCCGCTGAAGGCCGCCGCCCGATTGGACAGCCCGCGATGGCACCGTGCGCTGGCGCGCCGCGGGCCAAAAAACAACCCATATTACGAGGATAGCGGGTTTAAGAGAAACGGCCGCCGGAACTCTAATGCGAGACGGGCCGGCGCACTGCGGCGCTACTCAGGCGGGGCCTCTTCGTGTTGCTCCGGGTTCACGAACTTGGTGAACTCGTGGATGAAAAACAGCGGCACTTTGCCGGTCGGCCCGTTGCGCTGTTTGGCGATGATCAACTCCGCCTGTCCGTGCAGATCCTCGCGCTGTTCCTTGTTGTACTCCTCGGGGCGGAAGATGAAATTTACGATGTCGGCGTCCTGCTCGATCGAGCCCGATTCGCGCAGGTCGCTGAGCAGCGGCCGGTGATCGCCCTGGCGCTGGTCGGGCGCGCGGCTGAGCTGCGACAGCACCAGGAACGGCACGTCGAGATCCTTCGACATCAGCTTGAGACCACGGCTCAGCGCGCTGACCTCCTGCACGCGGTTGGAGTTGCGGCCCATGTTCGGCGCGGACATCAACTGCAGATAGTCCACGATCACCAGTCCCAACGGCGCGCCGTTTTCGCGCTTGATCTGCGTCACCAGCTTCTTGACTTTGGCCTTGATGTCCATCAGCGTCGTGTTCGAACTGTCGTCGATGAACAGCGGCGCATCGTAAATGTCGGCCGCCGCCTTCTTGAGCCGGCTCATTTCGTCCTCGTTGAGATGTCCGACGCGGAATTTCCGCTGGTCGACATTGGCCTGCGAGCAGATCAGCCGCGTCATCAGCGCTTCGCTCGGCATTTCGAGCGAGAAGACGGCCACGGTCTTGCGGTTGCGCTCCCGGTCGCCATCCTTCTTTGTCGCGATGTACAGCGCCATGTTCAACGCCAGGGCGGTCTTGCCCATGGCCGGACGGGCGGCGAGGATGATCAGTTCTCCGCCATGCAGGCCGCCGGTCATGTCGTCGTAGAGATAGAAGCCGGTGCTGGTGCCCTTCACTCGCGCCGATGGATTCAGCAGCGCGTCCAGGCCTCCCGGGGTCCTGTCGATTACGCTCTGGGCGCTGATCAGGTCGTCGTGGCTGCGCGCCTCGCCCAGCCGCAGGAACGACTCCTCCGCCGCTTCGACGAGTTTCTTCGGGTCCTCCTCGCCCACGAAACAGCGCTGCATGATCTCCTGCGAGGCGAAGATCATCTGGCGCAGCGTCGCCTTGTCCTTCACGATCTGAACGTAGCTGTCGAGGTTGAACAGCTCGGGCAGTCCTTCATCGAGCGAGACCAGGTAACTGACCCCGTCGACGGATTCGAGCTCGCCATAGCGCATCAGCTCGTTGGAGAGCGTGACGTGGTCGATCTTCTCCTGCCGGTCGTAGAGTTCCAGCATCCGCCGGAAGATGCGGCGGTGCTTATCCAGGCTGAAGTCGTCGGGCTGAAGCGTCGCGGCGACGTTGACGAACTTCTCGTCGTTCATCAGCACGGAGCCCAGAACCATGCGCTCGGCGTAGACGTTTGACGGCAGCCCGCGCTCGAACGCGGCGTCCTTCTGGGGCGTGGAGGCCATGGGTGAGGTTGTTCCTTAACTTAAGCCCTCGCGCCGTCGCTGGCAAGCCCTCTCCACAGGAATCGCTATCTGCTGATTTCCCATGCGCATGGCCTTGGCAAATCCTGTGGAGATCGTGTGGATATCGTGGTCGCGCGAGTCCCGGCCGCGCGGATTCGGACGCTCGAACCCGAAACTGATATGTTCTGAGGCATGAGCGAAACGCGCAGACGGTTTCTTGGAACGCAGATTCTGGCCGGCACGGCGGTGCTCGGCGTCGCCAGCCCCGCCACGGTGGTTGCAGCGGTTCCGGCCACCACTCCGCCCGTCGACGGCCTCGACGTCTCTCTCGACGGCGAATGGGAATTCCGGACGGACGGCGAGACGGCCTGGCGCACGGTCACCGTGCCGCACACCTGGCAGGTGATGGACGGCCTGGAAGACTACTACGGCGTGGCGCACTATCGCCGCACGTTTCGCGCGCCCGCCGAGGCCGCCAATGCAGAGGTCCACATTGAATTCGAATCGGTCTTCCACACGGCCGAAGTCAAACTGAACGGCAGTGCCGTCGGCGAGCATCGCGGCAAGGGCTACACGGCCTTTCAGACGCAAGAGCTGAGCAGCGCGCTGAAGCCGGGCGCGGACAACGTGCTGGAAGTCCGCGTAGACAACTCATTCACGGACGCGATGCTGCCGCGCTCGCACTCCAGCGACTGGGCCCACGACGGCGGCATCTACCGTCCGGTCCACCTGCTGATGCTGCCCAAGGCGCACATCGGCGTCTCCATCGAGGCCTGGCCGGACAACGCAGGCGGAGCGCACTTCAGCGCCTCGGCGAGTTACGTCAGCCACGAACAAGAGGCAATCGTCGAACTGCGGATCATCGAACAGGAGACGGGCCGCGCTGTTCGCCTCAACATCACGAACAGCATGCACGAGGCCAATGGAGCGGTCTGGGCCTCGATGTTTCGCGGGTTGTGGGAGAACGCGCGCTACTGGCATTTCGATCATCCGCACCTGTATTCGCTGGAGGCGACTCTAGTGTCGACGAATGGGACGGCGCTGCATCGGGTTTCGCGGACCTTCGGCGTGCGGAAGTTCGAAGTGCAGGGCGGCGGTTTCCAACTCAACGGCGAGCGCGTGCGCCTGATGGGTGTCGAGCGCATGGCCGGCAGCAATCCGGACTACGGGATGGCCGAGCCGGCCGAATGGATCGAGCACGACCACGCCGACATGAAGAACCTCAACTGCGTCTTCACGCGCGTCCACTGGCAGCAGGACCGCCGCGTGCTCGACTGGTGCGACCGCCACGGCATTCTGGTGCAACTCGAAGTGCCGACCTGGGGCGGCGGCACTTTTCAGAACATGACGCCGGATCTCGAAAAGACCCTCCAGCAGAACGGCATCGATCAACTGGGCGAGATGATCGAGCAGAATCGCCACCATCCCAGCGTCGTGGCGTGGGGCTTGTGCAACGAGATCGACGGGCAGAACCCGCCCGCCGCGCAGTTCGCCCGGAATATGCTCGCAGAGGCCAAGAGGCTCGACCCCACGCGCCCCTGCACCTACGCCTCGAACAGCCTTCAGACGACGCCCGCCAAGGACGTCAGCGCCTTCATGGACTACGTTTCGTGGAATCAGTATTACGGCAGTTGGAACAAGGGCACTTCCGCGGACATGGAGAACAATCTCGTCGAAATCCTCGCGGCGATCCCTGGCAAACCGGTAGTTATCAGTGAATACGGCTACTGCGCCTGCACGCCCGACCGGCCCGAAGGCGACGAGTTGCGCATCAAAGTTCTGCGCGAACAGGATGCGGTGCTGCGGCGACACGACCGTGTCGCCGGCTTGATTTTCTTTTGCTACAACGACTACCGCACGCACATCGGCGACCGCGGCCAGGGCGCGCTGAAGCAGCGCGTGCACGGCGTGGTGGATGTGTACGGCTATCGCAAGCCCTCTTACGAAGTACTGTGCGACGAAGCGAGCCCTGTGGAAACGCTGACCGCCACGCTCGCGGGCAACGAGCTGAAGGTCGCCGGGCGAACGCGCGCCACGATCCCGGGCTACACGCTGCGCGGCTATACATTGGAGGCGGTGGTCTACGGCCAGGGCGACATCGCGGTCGAGCGCCAGCGCGTCAGGCTGCCGGAACTGGCGCCCGGCAGCGCCATCGCGCACGGGTTCACATTGACCGCCAGGGACACGGCCGAAGTGCGCGTGGAGATCCGCCGTCCCACGAGCTTCAGCGTGCGGACCGTCTCCGTGCACAAGTAAAAGCGTGGGCCGTGGGGCTCGGGTACAATAGCGCAGTTGCCGGTGGCCCGGCGCCGCAGCCCGTGTACAATGCCTGAAATGCGCTCTTCGATCCCGCTCATCACCGCCGCGGACCTGCTGCGTGAGATCGCCGGAAGGCGCCTGGTCCATCAGGCGCTCGATTACTGGGCTGAGCGCAATCCCGATGGCCTGGCCGTGATCAATGCCACGCGCGGCACGAGTCTGACCTGGCGCCAATTGCGCGATGCCAGCCTCGCCGCCGCTCAGAATCTGCGCCGCATGGGATTTCGCCAGGGCGACTTCCTGGCCGCGTCCCTGCCATTCCTCAGCGAGCACGTCATTCTGGAATAAGCCTGCTTCCGCGCCGGCGTGATCCACGCTCCGCTCGATCTGCGGCTCGGCCCGGCCGAAGTGCTGCGCGAGGTTCGCTCCATCGGCGCGCGCGGCTACGCGTTCCTCGGAAAGACGCCGCTGTCCGTCTTTCAACTTCCAGACAGGTAATTTGTCCTACATTTTGGGGCCCGGGCCCGAGTAGTCCTGGCCATGACACGTTCGTACTGGGCGATAGCCCTAAGTTCGCTCTCAAAACAGAAAGGGCCAGCCGTTGGGTACGCACGCCCAACGCTGGCCCTCGCCCGGCGGATCCCGGCCCCTGGCCTGTGCCTATTCGCCGGTCTTCCCGGTGCCGGTGTACAGCGCATCCCAGGCTTCCATCACCCGCCGGAACTCCGGATTCCGGACTAGAAAGCCGATCTCCTTCCGCCGAATGATCAACTCCACCGGGGCGTCCTCCGGCGGCATCTCGCCCCGTGCGATCTTGCGCGCCACCGCCTTGGCGCGACCATCATGCCCGACGACAAAGCGCTTGGCGGCGCTCGACAGCGCCCCGCCGCAGCCGCAGGCGCAGGTCGGGTGCTCGCGCCACCGCTTCAAAGCCAGCTCTGCGTCGGCGTCCGGGGTTGAGTCGGCAGGCACCTCGGACGTCGTGGCCGTCTCCGCGTCCGGCTGCTCCGCCCCGGCGTCTCCCGGCTCGGCGGCGGCCCCGGCCTCGACCGGCGTGCGGGAGACGTCCCCGGCTTCCTCGCCCTCAGTACACTGAACCCCCGTCTCAACCTCGTCGCCCGCCATCTCCGGCCCCGTCTGGGCCGTCTCCGCCCCCCCGGCGGCTCCTTTCTGTGACCGACACTACCGCCCTATATGCCTCGGCACACCCACGCGACCGCGTCCGCCGCGCCAGCAGCTTAGTTCTTACGCCCCACCCGGAAACCCACGCACCACCGCCTCTTCGAGCCTAATCGAGGTTCTTCGGCAGTTCCGCGTCGAAGATCGGCTGGTCGCGTTCCGTAACCTTGAGCTTCGCCCCGGCCGGACCCGTGAGATCGAATAACACCGTGGCCGTGCGCGCGCCGAGGCTGATGCGGGCGCCTACGCGGCCGTCGGCTTCGATTCGGGTGGCCGGCGGCAGGTTGGACGGTTCCTGGTCGCTCAGAAAAAGCACGTGAAGGAAGTAGTCGCGCTCCTGCTGCGTGACCGGCTCCACTTCCAAGCGCCAGGGCGAGAGCGGAGGCATGCGGAACGCCGGATCTTCCTTGCCGTCGATGTCGATTACGTGGTTGTACTGCGCCGCGGGATTGTGGGGATGGCCCCAGAAATCATGTCCCGGGCCCCCGCGCTTGGTGATACGCACCGGCGACGGAGCGAGTGTCTGCATCAACATCCAGCTTTGACCCGTCGCGAAGCTACCCGTATCACCCGCGAGCGATCCGGCCCAGACGCACTCGCCACCGTCGTAGGAGACCGCGTGGCCGGGCGCCTGGACAGAGGCCGTCCCGCTTACCTTCGGTTCGGTTGGGACGTGCAGGAACCAGACCTTCGGGTACTCCGCATTGGTGGATTCCACACGATCGAAGATGACGAAACACTCCTGCTCACCGCGGAGGTAAAGGAACTGGCGTGTCACTTCCTTCGTCTTCCCGGTCCAGTAGGCCCGCGTAAGGTCTGCCGCCGCATACGTGGCGATAGCGTCTTCGTGAAAATATCCAGTGATGTGCCCGCGCTCCATCGGGAATCCGTGCGTGTAGATGTAGCGCAGCATTCCCCCATCATTTTCGTTGTGCTCGGTGCGGCGCATCTTCTCGCCGGGATGGTAAATCGTGACGACGTTGTAAACCAGCGAGCCGCCCGAATAATAGCAGTTGTCGTTGTGCCCGGCCCCGCCGGAGCGGTTCACGAGATGTCCGCGACGCGCAATCAAGAAGTGGCCTTCGTCGTCGCGCGAGTGGGATGCGTAGGACGGACCGGCACCGAAAAACGCCCAGGTCGAATTTGGATCATCCCAGGCACTCCGCATGTACACGTGTCCGGCTCCACGGAACAGATGGGCCTTCGCGAGTCCCACCTGGCGAGGGCTACGGGATTCCTGGCCCTCGGGCATGAACGCAATCCGCGTCCACACGTCATCGGCCGGAGCGCGTGAGGTATGCAACCAACTCCGCTCCAGTGCCGTGTCGCTCAGCCACTTGGCCATCGGGTCGTGGAAATGGTGAGCCAGGACAGGTGCAATGCGCGCCTGGTGCTCCGGATAGCCGCTTTGGCTATCGTCGATGTAGGCCACCTTCATGTTGTGCGGCATCATTGAGTGGACGGCCGCCAGCATGTATTCCCGCGCAAAGCCGTCCTCAGGGCACGATTGGAACGCATCGATTCCGAACACCGTCCTGGCCGCCTCCATGCCGAGCGGGACCGTCAGGAGCGGTCCATAGCCGCCATGCCCGTTAGACTCCGACCAGATGCCGCCCATCTGCTCCAGTGCCGGGATGCCGTCGCTCTGATACTTCAACTGGAAAGAACGCAGGTACACCCGCAGGGCGTCGTCGAACTTGCCCCCATTGCCGAGCGCGGCCGCACTCATGAACAGCTTCGCCGTCAGCGCAACACGGTGATTGGGCACGTCCAGGTGTCCTGGACCCCAGTGTTGGTTGTACCACCAGCCTTCCTTCGGGATGCTTACCTCGCCTGTCCCCCACCACGTGGCCACCCACTCGCCGAGCAGTTCGCCGAACTGCGCGCGTTCGGTCGGCGTCATCGCATCGTAGATCCAGTCGTACAACAATCCGTTCCAGCCAAAGTGATGTGTCAGACCCGGCTTCTGGTATTCCGGCCGACGCCAGAGCTGCAGGATCTGCTCGGCGTAGGGGCTGCCGTCGCGCCCCAGTTCGCGCTCAATCAGATACGCGAGACCAGCTTCGACTAGCCCACCGGGAACGCGTTCCCGGTTCTCCATGCCCTGCGGTCCCAGGCTCGCTGTTTCGAGCAGGATCTTGTATTCGGCGGCATATGGGCCGCGCACTTTACGCGCCATGTTCCGGATGAGTTCCGGAGTGATCAGCACTCGCGGGTGCACATTGGGTAATTCGAGACGGTCGTCTGCCCGCAGGGTACTCAGAATGGCGGACGATCCAATCGCGGCCCGCGCCAGCCAGTTTCGCCGATTCAATATCACCAGAAGAACCTCCGGGGAAAATGTTGCACTGTCTCACCTGGGACGCGCTGAAGATCCGGGCGAAATCATCACACTCCGCAGCCCCACGCCGATCGCCTCAATGAGTTACGATCGGCATACCAGACAGAATGTCGCTCCAGGCTCAGTCCATACACTCGCGGGCTGGCCGTGTGCTATCGATGACTTAGCACTTCCTGTCGAGACGGGCGAGAAGTTCTCGCCACCACCCTTGCTTCCACCCTCTAAGGCATCGTCGAGAGTTCTGCCCTTATCTTGGGAATCAGTCCGCCGTATTCGGCCGGTGACGCCTTGGCAAGGAAGGTCTCCCAGCAGGCGCGGGCGCGCCCGGTGTCTCCCATATTCTTGTAGATCCGGCCAAGGTTCAGTTGCGCTTCCAAAAGGTCCGGGTCAAGCTGGGCGGCCCTTTCAAAGTAATCGCGCGCCGCGGATATGTCGTGCTTCTGGACTGCAATCAGCCCCATCCCGTTGTAAGCCGGAGCATATTGGTCGTTCGCGGCCAGAATCCACTTGAAGGTCCGCTCGGAATCCGCGATCCTGTGCGTATCCAGGTAGGCCATCGCCAGATCGTTAAGGCTATCGGAGTCGGACGGGTTCAACTGCACCGCCTTCTCATACGCGGGGATCGCCTCGACTCTGTCCCCTTGCTGTATATACAGGCGGCCAAGACGCGAATACAGCCAGGCGTTCTGTAGGCCAATGCGAATTCCGTCCTGATAGAGCTTCATCTCCTCCTTATAGCGCCCGGCCTTGGCATACGCGTCCCCGAGATGATAGTAGACACCCGGATCGGCCGGATCTTGCCCGAGCGCACCGCGCAGAATCTGTATGCGCTGGGACGGGGTTACCGTGGGCGCTATCGAAAGAAACAGAGACTTCAATACGGAGACGCGGTCTTTCGGATCGATCCCTTGCCCTGTTAGCGAGTACTCGCGCCCCGAGGTTCCACTCAGATAGCCGAGAGACTTCAGTTGCTGCATGGTGCGCTGGTCCACCATCGCGGTTTGCACCTTTTCCGGGCCGTCGCCGGCTGCGATCACCGCTCTCACCCGGGCTTCCAGACGCGCCGCTTCTTCCGGATGGCTTCCGATCACGTTGTTCGCTTCGCCGGGATCTTGTGCCAGATCGTAAAGCTCGGATTTGGGCGCGCGGATGTACTTCCAGCGGCTCGTCCGCATCCCCCGCAGTTCAGCCCAACCATGGTTGATCTTGGGATACAGAGTCTCCGCATAGGAATAGCCTGTTGCTACTTCTTTGCCGCTGAAGGCCGGCACCAAGCTGGTCCCCTGCACGTCATGAGGCGCCTTATCTCCCATCAGGTCGAGCACCGTCGGCAGCAGATCGACGGTCCGGGCCTGCTGTTTCACCCGAAGGCCCTTCGGGACGCCCGGCCCCGCCATGATGAACGCAATCCGCAGAGTCGAATCATAGAGGAAAATGCCATGCGTGTACTCCCCATGCTCCGACAGGCTTTCGCCGTGGTCCGACAACACCGCGATCAGCGTATTCTCTGGCGATTTTCTCGCGACGGCCGCGAACAGCCGGCCCAATTGCTGGTCCGCATAGGCCACTTCTCCGTCGTAAGGTCTGTCCCGGTACTTTTCTCGGAAGGGAGATGGTGGATCGTAAGGATAGTGGGGATCATACACATGCACCCAAATGAAATAGGGCTTGCCCGACTGCGTGGCGAGCCACGCAGTCGCCCGGTCTACGACCTTTCCGGCCCGGCGCTCGGGATTCTCCACCGCAGCACTACGCGGATCGGGCTTCGGCATGTCGTCATCGTAAACAGCGAAGCCTCTGTTAAACCCGAAGTGCTTTTTCAGCACCGCCGACCCTACGAATGCTGCCGTGTCCCAGCCCTGCTGTTGAAGAATCTCCGTCAACGTCTTGTACGGCGTTTGGAGGACAAACCCGCCCGTGTCCCTGACCTTGTGCACGGTCGGGTACAGCCCAGTAAAAATGCTCGCATGGGATGGGGTGGTAAGCGGTGTGTGGGTGACTGCTGTCTCAAACAGGACGCCGCTCTTCGCCAGGGCGTCCAGGTTTGGAGTTTCGCTTTTCAAATAGCCGTAGCACCCCAGCCGGTCAGGGCGAAGCGTGTCGATGGTCACGAGAACTACGTTCAGCCGGCGCTGCGGCGGAGCGCCTTCATTTCCGGAAGCCACCTTCTTGCTGGGAGACTGGCAGGAAGACAGGAGCAAGAGGGTACCGGCTGTAACAGCCGCGAGACCGTGCCTGATGCAGAATTTCATTTGGGAATACCAACCGTGTTCGGTGCGACCGGCCCCTTGCATTCGGGCCGGAATTCCATCTTATCGTAATGAACCGCCTTTGCTCCCTCCAAAGTCGCTTCAAAAGCCAGCAGACTCTCATGCGATTTTGCGTGCCCGCAGGCCCAGGGGTACTCTCTGACAGTCGCGGCTCCGCGCACCAAAAAAGAGGACCGCCGTTTCCAGCGGTCCTCCAAATTGGGAAGCTAAAGTGCTCTTACCAGCTCAGACGCCCCGACAACTGCAATGTGCGGGCGCTGTTGCCGGAATACTGTTCGCTGAGAAGTCCGGAGGAACTGATGCTATTGGAACTGCCTGGATGGTTCAGAACATTGAAGGCATCAAGCTGGAGCCGAAAACGGAATCGCTCGGTGATCGGAATATTCTTGAACAGCGAGGCGTCCATACTCCACTGCAGGACGCTCGGAAGGAATTGATTGTTGAGCGGAGTCACGCCGGCCCAGGTTGTACGCTTGACCGACCCATCCGCGAGTTTGAGCCACTCGGTGTTGGTGTTCCAGTAACTCTGGAGATTTGTGCCGGCCGGCATATTGGCAGGCGGCGTGGTTGTGCCCCAGGGAATCAAATATGTCGTGGCCGGTTTGTAGGCCGCGAGCGTCGCCGCATCCATCATGATGCCTGTCGGATTACCGCTGGCATCTTTGCGGTTGATCAGGTTCGGAGAAATGTAGCCGTTCCACCACAGGTAGCCGGCCTGGCACGTGCCGCTCGTGCAGTCTTGGATTTTGTACTTGTAGCCGTAAACCTCCACCGGGTTACCGGTCGGAAATTCCGCGCCGCTGGTGGGCAATTGGAAGTAGGTGCTGCGCAGCGAGCCAAGGCCCGCAATCTGCCAGCCGCCAACCACGCGATCCACGAACTTGCCCGCATTGCCCAGAATGGGCTTGCCCCTACCGACCGGCACGTCCACAACCCAGTTCCACGACACGCGGTGCTTCGGAACGCTGGTGTCCCTGCGATAGTTCAGATAGTCGTTGCGTGCCTCATCGTCCGTAGGCACCGTACCCGGCGAATACTGGTTGAGCGGATTAATCGTCACGTTATAGCCCTGGCCGCCGGAAGCGAAATTGTTGTCCATCACGTAAATCACCTGGTAACCGTAGCCTTTGCTATAGCGGCGCTGCAATTCGAGCTGGACGCCATTGGAGTTGCCTCTGCCCCAATTCGTCCATTCTTCCACCCGGCCGTAGACCTGTTGGTCGTAAGCATTCGTCGCCACGTCGGACAAATTACCCGTGGGTAGCGCAACTCCCTTGGTGGTATACCAGATGTACGCAGGCGTGGAGTTGTTGAGCGAATCCAGAGTATCCAGATTACTGCTGTGGTTCCCAATGTAGCCTGCACGGACTATCGTGTTGGCCATGATTTCCTTTTCCAGCGTGAGGTTCCAGTTCTGGACCCGGGGGTCAGGCTGGTTCGGAGCAAAGAAGCTGGCGTTGGCTGCGCCAGGATAGATGCTGTCCGCACCGTTCCGCGGTATCGCATTGATGTCGCTAGGCGTGCCGGCGAATATCGTCGGCACGGTACGCAAGCCGAGATTGTCGTAGCCGTCCGGCGAGTAAGCGCCATCCGTTAAGCTTTCCGTGTACGTTGCGGTGAGAGGAGCGTTTTTCCGCATCCTGGCGCCGAAGCTGTACAGCGGAATGTGGAAGTACGAAATACTGTAACCGCCGCGCACGACGAACGACTTGGATCCGTCTAAGGCCCGGTAAGCGAAGCCTGCCCGGGGCCCGAGGTCGTTCTTACTGGAGGTCATTAGCCCGGAGGGCAGATTATTCCCTTGGCCTGCCGTCTCGAATTTGGCGCCATCTGCAATATAGGTGTTGACAACAGACGGATCCGCATACCCGAAAGCATACATGTTCTGCAGGCTCGTGCCCGTGACGATCGCATGATTCGCGAGGTCGAAACCGGTGAGCATGCCGTTTTTCTCTCTGAGCGGAGTGTTGTACTCGTATCGCAAACCCAGGTTCACCGTCAAGCGCGACGTCACCCTGTACTTGTCCTGGAGATAGCCCGCAAACCCCTGCTGCCGCAGGTAGAAGTAGGCGTGGTCCTGCTGAACCTGGTACTGCCCGACTCCGAGGTAGAAGTTGGCCAGTTGGTCTCCAGTATACGGAAGAGCCTGGGGACTTGTGTAGCCCGAGAGCGGGTCATAGAGCCCTGTGGCGCCCGTACCAAAATCCACGGACCCGGAAGCAATCTGCTGGTCGGGCAGCATGTTCATCTGGTCGTAGCGGTAGTGGAAGCCGAACTGGAGTTCATGCTTTCCTATGATCTTCGTAGCGTTGTCGTCCAGAATGCTGTAAAAAGAGTGGTACGCATTCGTCGACTGGCCTGTAAAGTTGTAATTACCTCCAAACCCGGCATCATTCAGTTTGGGCCATTCGTCGACATTGAACATGTTCGGAAGTCCCATCTGGCCAGCGTAATCGACGCCGGGCTGGCCCGTGCCGTCCCACTCCGTCTGACGCGAGCCGCTAACGAGCAGTTCGTTGAAGAACGTTGGCGAAAAGTTGTGAACATACGAGAGCGCGAGGCTTTTGTTCGGCGCTCTCACCGTCTCCGTGCCGAACGGATACTTGGAATTTGTCGACGGAATACCGTAGTAGTACTCCGACTCCCGCGAGTAGTTTGCCTGGGTGTAGCGGCCGTAGAACTGGTCGTTATCTCCGAAATGCTGATCGATCCGGGTGGTGGTCGTCCAGCTCTTCTGCGGTTGGGAAACCGGGCCAATCCAGTTCGGAGCGATTTCAGGATTGATATTAGGCTGGTTCGGCAGCGGCGTGGCGGCCATCAGTGCCTGTGCCAGCTTATTCTGCTGACTTGCCGGAATCTGGTTGTTCAGATAAGGCTGGCGTGCCCAAGTCGTTGGATCGGTCGTAAAGGGGTTGTAAATGACAGTCTGCACGCCGTTGGCATCCACCAGGCCGCTAAAATCGCCGTTCCGCTCTGCCTGCGTCGGCACGTAGAAACTCATAGTGGTCGAGTTGATGTTCTGGAGACCCTCGTAGCCAAAGAACCAAAAGGTCTTGTTCTTGCCGTTGTAGATTTTGGGAAGAATAACGGGCCCGCCGGCGCTCGCGCCGAATTCGTTACGATTCAGGAACGGCGCCCCGCCGTTGCCGTCTTGCCGCGCCCGTGCCACTCCATAGCCATTGTTGCGGTTCGTCTCGAAAGCGGTGCCGTGGAGGTCGTTGGTGCCGCTCTTGCTGCTCATGATAATGCTGGTGGGCGTGCTATACCTGGCCGATGCTGCGTTGCTCTCCACCGTGAACTCCTGAATGGAATCCAGGCCAGGCTGGACATAAGTGATTTGGCTCTTTTGGCTATTGCCGTAAGAGTTGCGGTCAACCAGCGGGGCCCCGTCGAGCGACGCTTCTAATGAACCAGCGCGGGTACCCATAGCGCGCAAACCTTCCATGCCGGGAATCGTCACCAACAAGTTGGTAACATTGCGGCCGTTGATCGGCAACTGCTCGATGCGCTGCCGCTCCAGGGTGCTGCCCAGGCTGAAGTCGTCAACCTCCAGCATCGGGGTGACATCCTGGACCGACACTGCCGTCGTGGTCTGTCCTACTTTGAGGACGACATCCACAACGGCGCTCTGCTGTGTCTGCACAGTCATAGAACCTTCGAACTTCTGCATCCCGGGTGCTTCCACGATCAGCGTATACGGCCCGGGGATGATGCCGGGGAAGAAATAAAACCCGATATCGTTGCTCTTGCTTCTTAGGGCGACATTAGTCGCCGTGTTGGTAAGCGTGACTGACGCGTTGGGCACTACCGCTCCGCTCTCGTCACGCACCGTTCCGCTCGAAGTCGCGGTACTAGCCTGGGGCCAAGCTGACGGAACAACCAAGGCCATCATGAGAATGGAGAAAAATACCTTCCGCAAACACGGGAACCTCTGCATATGGACTTCCTTATCAAAAGACAATCTAATCAAAACTACTGCAATTGCTTTTACCTGTCAAGAGCTTTTTCCTCTTTGCGTTCTTGTGCTTAGAATTAGGTTCTACTGTGCAGAACTTAAAACAGAACAAAAACTCTTCATCTAACGCGTCGCAAAGACGATCCCGGTGAGAGTCTGCACGAAAGTGAGGCAGGCCGTAATCCGTCCGTAAGCACCGAACCGACCGGCCGGGCGGGGGTGAACGGGCAGGTGTGTTCTCCGATGAGGTGAGAAGCGCCTCAATGAACGACCTTTCACTTCCCCGGCCTACTTTTGGGATTCAATCGCCCCAGCCAGTTCCTCGCGCATCTGGTACCAGCTGTTCGGGTCCGTCTGCCAGGGCGCTTTCGCCGGGCCCGCGGATTTGGAAATCACTGTTCCGGTCCGCTCTGCTTTCTCCGCAGCGGCGCCTGATTCGCCTTGCTCGTGCGCGGCATCGGCCAAGGCCACCGGGATCAGATTCCGGATGAGCGCATCGGCCACGGCTTCCTTGCCTTTTTGCGCCAGCAGCCAGCAGTACTCATAATCCTGCAAGCCGCGGCGATACGCCTTCATGCGCAGGCTGCTGACTGGCCCATCGATCGCTGGAATGCCGAGATCGGGAAGCTTGGCCCCGCTGTAAAAGAGCACGCCATTGCCAAACCGCGAGTCCTTGCGGCTATAGACCGGTACGGTCATGGGATCCTTTCGATCGGTTAAGTCCATAGCCCACCAGAACGAGCCGCTGAGCTTGTATCGCCAGTCGATTGTTCCCCACGTGCGTAATTCGACACCGTTTGCATTGATCGCGTGCACACCAACCGCGGGATGCCCGTGATGATAGAACCAGACGGTTTCTCCCAGCTTCACCCGCGGAGCCAGGAAGCCCGGATCGCAGGCCAGGCCATTCGGCGCCCACCAACGGATGAGACCGCGAAGGTCCGTGCCGGGGTCGCTCGCCAGCGTTGCGGGATTGGTGTGCGAAGTCCAAATGAGGTTAATGTGCCCTTTTCCAGCTCCCGCATCGAGAGCCTCTTGCAGTTTCCGCATGTTGGCTACTTTTACTGTGGTCATCTGGCCGCTTTCATCGAGGATATAGGCAAAGCACCGCTTCCCATCCCAATGATGGGCCGTCAAGTGATCCCAGAAGGCTCTGGAATCTTCCGTGTACTTCCCCAGTTGTTCCTCGGTGAAATTCGGCACCCTGCCGTCGAACTGCTGCCCGAAGGGCGCCCGCCAGAAGTTAACTCCAGTGCTCACCCCCGGCCCTACGTATCCCTGTTCCTTCGTGAACAGCGTACCGTCCAGAATCATCCCGTAGGTCTCATCGTAATCATGCCAGTTGCGCTCGTCCGGCCCGATACCCCGACGCTCCATGACGACAAAACGATGCTGGTGAGCCATTTGGTGATACCGCTTGGCGATCTCCCACCACTTGTCCACGCCGGCTTGTGCGTATAGGGCATGGTGAAACTCGTACGCAAGTCCGTAGAATTCGCCGTACCCATCCACATGGGTTTCATCCGGAATGGTGAAGTCGTGAACCGTCAATTGCAGCGATGCGGTGTACTGCAGTTTTCCATTCACAGTGATGCGGATCGGACCGCTGTACCGCCCCGGTCTGGCATCTTTGGGGATGTACACGTCGATCCAGGCTCCCTGGTTAGGACCGTTCTTCGTTTTGATATCGAATGGTGCACCAACCGACTTATGGTCGGTATGGTACGGGTCGCGGAAGGGCGCGAGAATGTCCGCGTACCACTTGTTCTGGGGTAGCACCGTGGAGGCGTTGTAGTATTCCGCGTGGGCCGCATACACGTACATTTCCTGGAACAACTGAATGTTCGGATCGGCCGGGATCAACCCAGGCCCGCGCAAGTCTCCAGTCTGAATATCGACCCCAGCCACATCTGCCCCTCGAGCAGTAAGGATCAACTGGGCCGCCACGACCTCATTTCTGGCGCCGTGCAACCTGACTTTCTTGGCCTTTGGATCCCAGAAGTGTGGAGAAGGAGGTACGGTTCCGTCCTTCGTGATTTTCTCGCAGTCGCCCAATCCAGCGACCGTGAACGGCAGACTCCGATCAGCCGACAAGACTGGTCGGGCTGCTCCGAAGCTGAATATCATGAGCCATACATAGAAAGATCGTTTCACAAATTACCTCCATAGTATTGCTGCGCCGCGGCTGTAACGGAAGGGATGGCCGGGCACTCGATCAAGATTCGAACCGCATAAATACCATTTGTCGAAGGCGGTCTGAAGATTTCAGTGATAACGGCAGTGATTCCGCAACCAAATGGGGAAAGATCCTGCAGGAAGATCCTCCCAAGAGTGGGCGTGGACGACAACTGGCGCACGCCCGAGCCGCAATAACACAAGCCATCGCAAAGCGTCTCATTTGCTTTCGGGATAGTACAGGTAGAGATTCGACTTCCGCTCCGCCTGCCCGACGTAGACTGTCCCATCCGGGCCCGCTGCCAGCGCGTCCACAACATATGCCTGCCACGCGTAATACGGCCGGTGGTTCACGTCGATCATGCCCAGAATTTGGTAAGTGCACCGCGCGCGATCGTACGAGAACAGCCGCGCCATTTCATCGTCATCACCGCCGGCCCCATACAACGTGTCGCCCACGAAGGCGAGTCCGCGAATACGGGCCTGATCCAGCGGCTTGCCGAGGTTCTCCACGCGCAACGTCTTCGGATCGAGCCGGAACAGATAGCCGTCCGACGTGCCACCGTAGAGTAGCCCGCCCGAATCCGCCCACGCGTCCACGCGATTGTAGACCTCGCGGCCAGGCGCTGCCGGAAGATACAGATTGAGCGATTCCAGCGCGCCCATTGATGGAACGAGTCGGTAGAACCGGCCACCCTGGCCGGACGTGAAGACGATGCCATCGTCGTCGATGGCTAGCGCCCGGCCGATGGCGTATTCGTTCTCGAACTTCTCGCCAGGCATCCGTTCCGTCGCCACCTGGCCGTGCGTGCGAAAACGACTTCCGGACAGGTCGTAGGAGAAGAAATGTCCGTGCGGGTAAGTCAGTCCGTAAATAGTCCCTGCCTTGCGATCGATTGCCAGGCTGTAGATGCCGTCTCCCGGGACGGGCGCGCCCAAGTCGGCGACCGCGAGCGGATGGCCGATGCTAATCTGCGTTTGTTCGTCGTTCCGATGGGCGTATTTGAGCAAATGGCCGCCGGCGTAGTTTTCATACCCGGCACCGCCGTTGTCCACGCCAGTGCTGCCGCCGATGAACACGTCGCCCTGAGTCGAGACGACCAAGGAATGATGCACCGTCTTGACGCCTGGCAGCACGCCGAGCGGCTGCACATAGCCGTGCTGCGGATACAACACAAACAGGTGACTGCGTTTTCCGCTAGTGGCACCGTAGACGGCCCCATCGGGCGCTATCGCCAGCGCGCGGATGGCCGATTCGTCCGGCGGAATCACGTCTTCGGGCGGATAGCCGAGGTTGCGCAGATCGATGCGCGTCTGCTTCACCACCGAGCGATCGTAGGATGGATCGCGTTGCGCGCGCAGCGTGGCTGCGCCAGCCAGTGCGAGAAGAAGGTCGCGCCGTCTCATGGATTTGGCCGGTACGTCAGCAGCGCTAGGCGATACCACGTATCGCCCACTTTACCGGCTGCTTCCACCGGCTTCCCCTTCTCCGGGCGCACTTCGATGGCGCCCATGAAATAGATGGTTCCGTCGGCGCCCACATCGGCCGCGTTGGTGCCCAGCACGATGCGCCCGTCAGCGAGAACCATCTCGCCCAGATCGTCGGTGCGGCCAGTATTGAGATCGTACGTCATAATGTGCGAAGCTGCGGCGGCGGCGCTGCCTCCATAGTCGAACTCGCGTCCGGCGGCGCCGTAGTAAAGCTTGCGATCGCGCCCCAGCGCGAGGCTCAGCGTGGCATAGGGCACGTCGCGCCGGCCGCGAAACTCGGGAATCGAAAGCTCGCCCAGACGCTTCATCTCCCCATCCACGCCCTCGTACGGATTGAAGGAGAACAGAATGGTCGCGCTCTCATCTACGCCATAGAACTGACGCGACTGCGTATCCCAAACGACCGTGCGCCATCCGGTTTCCGATTTGTAGTAGTCGCGACCGAGGGAAATGCCTTTCGGACGAATCGGGACGCGCACGCTCAGCTCTCGGATCTCGTCGCTGCGCGGATCGTACCGGAACACGCGGCCTTCGCCGAAGCACCCATAAACATAACCGCGATCGTCAATGCCCAGCGTACGGCAGATGGACTCCCAGTTGTTGATGCGGCCCTTGTCTACCGCGCGCCGCATGGCCACGTCGTAGTAAACGAAATGTCCGCGCGGATGCGACAGTCCATAGATGCGGTTGAACTGCGGATCGTATGCTCCCGTATTCACGCCTTCGTTCGGGACACCGAGGCCGAAGTCTTCCACCTTGCTGGTTTTCGGATCATACGCCATCCAGTGCGCGCCCGGATAACCCTGCTTGGTGGCGAAGCGCGCATAGTCCCACCACAAGCCCGCATGGGTGCCAAAGTAGATGCGCCCATCTTTCCCTTCGCCGAACTTCGCATGGATTTTCGATTGCGGGCCGCGGCGCAGCGCGCTTTCTCCAGACAGTTCTGTCAGGTTGCCGACATCGTGCATGCGGCCGGTGTTCGAATCGTAATAGACAAGATGACCGTCGCCGCCGTGATAGGCGAGGCCAGCGTACACTTTACCGTCGCTCGCCGCATACAGCGCCGCCCAATTGCCATCCATGCGCTCTAAACCCGGAAAAACATGTGCCTCGACTCTAACCTGCCTCGGCTGGGCGATCGAAGTAACGGCGCTAATTAGGAGTCCGAACGCCAGGGTTTTCATGGTGTTTTTTCGGTGATGGGCGTCTCGTCTTCGGCGAATCGCTCCTGATAGTCCATCTCGTTGGGTTTGCCGGGACTCGTGACCTTCACTGTTGTGCGGCCCATTTCGAGCCCCGGTGAATACGCGCTGATCACGGCATCGCCGGAGCGCGCCGTCGAGCGGAACGCGATGCGGGTCACGCCGCCAACCGCATTCCAGGTGAAGTCGGTTCCATGGCCCGGCCAGGTCTGCGGCAGCAATGCGCCCGGCCCATAGGAAGTAAACGTGATGGGCACGCTCGATCCCGGGACGGGCGTATTGTCCTTGTCGACGACGGTGGCCGTTAGATAGGCGAGACTCTCGGGATCGCCGGAGCGAAGCTCAGGGGCATCGCTCGTGAGCAGGATGCGTTCCGGTGATCCCGCGGTCCTGCGTTCGTCGATCAGATCTGCTCCTGAGTCCCGAGCGACGGCGCGCAAGAGGCCGGGCTGATACTCAACTTCCCACACGCGCGGCGGATGGGCGAGTCCGTTCGCTTCCGGCTCGTCCTTTTTCACCCCGAGCGAGCGGCCGTTCAGAAAGAGTTCCACCCCTGGCGCGTTGCTATAAACCTTCACTTCGCGCCGGCCGCCTTCCTGGCCGCTCCACGTCCAGTGCCCGACGATGTGGATCATCGGCTTCGCGCTCCACTGGCTCAAATAAAAGTAAAAGACCTCTTTCGGGATACGCCAGACATCCGTCATTCCGAACGCTACGATGTGTGGGATCACCGCATCGTAGGATTCGCCATCGTAGTCGAACGCGTTCCATATACAGCCACCGGCCAGCCACGGACGCCGGGCGATTTCTCGCAGATAGTGTTCATGCTTGTTGCAGGCGTTTTCCTCACTGAGCGGCCCACCGCCGTAAATGCCACGCCCCATCAGCGATGCGCTGTATTCTGCGGTCATATAAGCACGATTAGGAAAGCGTGCATGCTTATCATCTGTCTGCTTGTCGGCGCCCAACCCGCTCACGTCCACGAGAGCTTCAATGTCTTCGCCGCGCGGCTCGTGCATCGCTACCGGCCGCGAGGGATCAAGTTCGCGATACGTCCGCGCCACTTCTGCCACCACCTGCAGCGAGACGGCTTTCGGCGCGTTGACCTCGCCGGCAACCCCCCAGGCGATGACCGAGGGATGGTTGCGGTCACGCGCAATCATTTCGCTCGCCATAGTGAGCGCGTTCCGTATGTACTGCGGCGGATTGCCGATCTCCTTGTTGATTGGCAACTCTTCCCACACCATCAGCCCCAGCCGGTCGGACGCGTCCATGGTTGCCGGGTCATGCGGATAGTGCGACGTTCGCCAAAAATTGCAGCCCATCTCGCGAATGAGTTCCATGTCTTTCCAGTGCCGCGAATTGGGAAGCGCGTTGCCCATGCCCGGATAGCACTGGTGCCAGTTGACGCCCTGAATCTGCACGCGCTGTCCGTTGAGAAAGAAGCCGCGTTGCGGATCGAAGCGGAACCAGCGGAAGCCGAGCGGATTGTCCACCGCGTCTACCGTGCGCACGCCGTCGCGGAGCGTGCTGCGAATGGAATAGAGGTTGGGCGCGCCGGGAGACCAAAGTTGCGGATGTTCGATTGGTGCTCCGCGCTCAATCCACGCGCTGGCGTTTGCTCCAACTTCGATGGCGCCCGATAGCGTGGCTACGACTTTACCCTGCGGATCCAGAATCTCGTGCGTCAGCGTGAAGTGCCGCGCCGTGCCCGTCTCGTTTCGCACTTGCGCATGAACCGCAAGCGCGGCGGCCTGGGCGCTCACTGCCGGCGTGGTCCAGTACGCCCGCTCGATGTAGGTCGGACTGGAGATGCGCAGCCATGCATCGCGGTAGATGCCGCCATAGAAGCTGTAGTCGGTTTTTACGGTGGGCGGAATGGAGGCGTTGTACAGATTGTCCACCTTCGCCGTTAGAACATTGTCTTCGCCGAAGCGAAGCTGTGCGGTGACGTCGAATTCGAAGCCCGTATACCCATTGTTGTGAATGCCCAGGCGCGCACCGTTCAGCCAGAACTCCGCCACCTGATTTGCGCCTTCAAACTCCAGGAAGACGCGTTGGCCGGCGTACCGGCGGTCCACCGTGAAGTGTTTCCGGTACCAGCCGATTCCCCGCCAGTAACCTGGAACTTCGTCCATCACATCGTGCGCGTTCCAAGTATGCGGCAGAGCGATTTTTTGCCATGACGAATCGTCATATCCCTGTTCGGCCGCGTTCCGGAAACGCGGTTCGATGCGCGCCGCTTGCGCGGTGTCCCGATCGAACGACCCAAGTTCGCCGGAACCGTTTGTTTGCCGTGCGAAGAGCCAGCCCTGGTTGAAGTTCTCCCGAACGCGCGGCCCGGTATCGGCCGCGAAAGTAGATGTCGCGAGCACTGCCGCGAGCCCGGTGAACGTCCATCGCATCATTGCCAGTCCACCTCAACTATGGAGTACGTGCCAAGCCGCGGAACCGTGAAACGCACGCTTGTGGCATCCGTCTCGATGCGCAGCGGCGTTGTTCCCGCCGCGTCCGTCGAGACAACGCTCGCGTGCGCGGATTTTGCGCCGTCAGGAAGCCGCAGCCTCACCGCCAGTTTGGTCAGCAGTTTCGTTTGTCGCGCGTCGTAGTTCACCATGTGCAGCATACTGCGCCGCTTCTCCGGCTGGGAAACCAGATTGACAACCACAGACCGGGGTGCAACCACCTCTACTGGAAGCGCGTCCCGGGCGGCCCAGCGCACTGCATCCAGAAACTGGCCGGCGTTCTTCGGATTCTTCCAGAATCGGTTGTCGATCTCGAAATAGGGCCGCGGTTCGGGCAGAGGGCCATCGAACTGGAGGCCCGGGATATATGCCGCGCGCCCGCGCTCATACTCCTTCTGCGTCGTCACACCGCTCGATGCGACCCAGTGCGCTTCCTCGCCGTAGGCATGTCCGGGCTTCTGCGCGGGCAACAAATCCGCAAGCCCCGGAACGCGGCGTGGGCGCAGCCATTCGTCATACTGGCCCGACGAGCCCGTGGCCACCAGACCGCCGCCCTGCGCCACGAAGGCGCGGATGGCTGCCACCTGCTGGTCCGACAGGCATTCGGAGTCGGGTAGGATCAACGCCTTGTGGCGTGAGAGGTTCTTCAGATCCTCATCGAAGATCAGCCGGAACGGCACGTGTCCTTCGATCAACGCCTGTTCGGCCAGAATCGCGCCCAGTTGCGCGCGCGCGTTATGGTTCGTGATGGAGGCATAAGAACGCAATACGACAACGGTCGCGTCGTCTTGCGTCTGCGCGTAGAGATCGCGATGCTGCCGATAGAAATTGACGTAACGCAGTGTCTCTGGCGCGAGTGGATACTGGCCCGCGAAACCGATAGTCTGATTAAACGCCAGACATTCGGCCAAGGCCACTTTGTCGCCTGCAACATAAGCCAGAAGAATGTTTTGGAAGGCGCGGGCCAGTTTGTAACTACGAATGCGCGTGATCAGACGACCGTCTGTGGTGAGCCCGGGTTCGTTCGGTTCTTCGGTCCAGAATGCGTCAGTCCATTTGAGAAACTGCGTATGGTCGAGGCCGGCTTCCCAGGCGCGATTGCCGCCAGTGATGCCATGCGGGTTTACTTCGATCGCTACTTCGGGATTCAGCGAGCGTGCATATCCGCCCACCTCGCGAAGCGCTTCTGACATTTGGTGACAGCGGTAGGCGACCCACTCCTGGATGACCGGGTCGCGAATGGCCTGCATCTTTTCCGGCGGATTACCGCGATTCCACACGGGCGGATTCACGTAATCCAGGTTCTCGAAGCCAAAGCGTTCGAGGCGGCTTCCCGCCGGATACTTGTCCTTGAGAAACTTGCGGAAGCCACGCGTGCAATAGGCGCAGTGGCAGGACTCCGGCTCGGGATTGAGATCGAAATTGTCGAAGTGGATAAAGTCGGTCTTCACTTCCTCGACAGCATAGCGAACAACCCGTTTCAGCCACGCCAGGTATTCGGGGTTCGAGAAACAGGGACGATAGCGCCACGCTTGCTCGAAGCCGTAGGTGAGAAGGATGGGCTGTCCGGAGGCATCGCGCTGGACCCAGTCCTTCGCGCGCGGCTCTTCAGCGAAGAACGTTTCGTAGGCGAGCGTGTTCCACTGAATGTAGGAATCCACTTTCAGACCATAGCGGTGAGCAATGGCCGCCGCGCGGCGCGCGTCTTCCATCTCCGCCTTCTCCGCTTCCATGCCGAACCCCTTGTAGAGGTGCGTATGGAAGACTTCCACGCCTTGCTCTTTCAGCGTGCGAATTACTTCTTCGCTCTGTGCGTGCTCATAAGACTTGCGCATGTCGGGTGAGTTGCCCCCAACGCGTGTCACAAAAATGAGAGGTTCATGCGACCCGCCAGCATCGATTATCCCGTTGGCGGGCCATTTTGCCCTTGGCAGCTCAGCCGCGACGCAGCTCAGCGCCGCGGCCGCCACTGCGAGGCGCGTAAAGGTGCACGTCACCATTTGCTCCTGATCAAAAGAGGTTGCCTAACCGGTAATCACCGCTTCCGGTGGTCACGCATCACGCTGAATTCCGGTTCCCGTATCGGCCGCCGCCTTCTTCGCCTGCGGCGCCACCGCGCCAGTGGCATCGACGACGGCGCCGGTGATGGAACTGGGAAAAGACAGTGCCCGGGCCGCCAGCGCAAATACGCTCAGACAACGCAGGGGCTTGAGTTGGCACATCTGCATGCAACGTCCTTATGGAAACTATCTAGCCGAAAGTAGCTCCATTGCACTTGCCTGTCAAGAGCTTCTTTTTCTTGCGTTCTTGTGTATAGAATAATGTTCTATGGTGCAGAATGGATAATCATGGCTGCGAGAAACTATATCGAACTGGTCGAAAAGACCCTCCGCGTGCTCGAGAGTCTAAGCGAAAGCGAGCCTGGCATCGCGCTGGGAGAGCTTGCCGCGCGCGTCGGGTTGGTGAAGAGTTCCCTGTTTCGCATTCTCTTCACGCTAAGCAAGCTCGGCTACGTGGAGAAAGTGAGCCCTGATGGCGTGTACGCGTCGACGCACCGCCTGCAAGCGCTGGCGCGCAAATCGATGCGCCGCCCAAGCCTCATCGGCATCGCGCGCCCACGGCTGCAGGAGATGTGCGCAAAGCTCCGCGAGTCGGCGTGGTTGGCCGAGTGGCGTAACGGCACGGTGCTCATGATTGACGTCGCTGAGTCGTCGTCCCACGCGCTTCAACTGGCGCTCAACCTCGGCGATCGCTGCCCGCTGCACGCCTCCGCGCTGGGCAAGGTGATTGCCTCGCATTTGTCGCGCGCGGAACTCGAGTCAGTGCTGGGCAAAGGCCGTCTCGCTCGCTACACCAAGCGCACCATCTCCAGCCGTAAAGTGCTGCTGGCGCAACTTGCCGCAATTCGTCGCGATGGTTACGGGCTCAACGACGAGGAGACGATCCCGGGCGCTCTGGCCATCGGCGCACCGGTGTTCGATTCCACCGGACGCGCCTTCGCCGCGGTGAGCGTCACGGCGCCGACGGTGCGCTGCTCTCCGGCGAAGAGACACGAGATGATTGACGAAACGATGCGCGCGGCGTCCACCATATCGGAAGACTTGGCGCGCGTCGAGTTTGTTGCCAGCTTTCGGATGACCGAAACGGAGACGGAGAAGACCTATGGCAGTTGAATGGAAGCGAATCGCGCTCGCCGCAGCCGTTGCCGTGCTACTCGCGAGACCCGCACTCGACCAGAAGATGCGCTACGGCGTGTATGTCGAACCCGGCCCTATGGACGCAGTGTTGCTCAGGGACTACGAGCCTGAATCCTCGCTCGTGGTTCCGGAAACGCGGATCGACAAAGCCCGTTTTCCCGTCATCGATGCGCACACGCATTCATTTACCAACGGCGCAACGGAAAAGGCAGTGGACGACTGGGTCCACGCGATGGACGAATCGGGCGTTCAGCTCTCGATCGTCTTTACCGACGCGATTGGCGCGGAATTCGACCGTCAGGCCGAGCTGTTTCTCAAACGGCATCCGGGCCGTTTTCAGGTCTACTGTTCGCTCGATCTCAATGGCTATGACCAGCCCGGGTTCAGTGAGCGCTCTGTCCGCGAACTGGAACGCTGCTACCGCCGCGGCGCTCGCGGCGTGGGCGAGATGTCCGACAAAGGCTGGGGCCTTATGCCCTCGGTGCTGACGACAAAGCCGTTTAAGGGGCCGCAGGTTCCGCGAGACCGCAGGCTGCACTCCGACGACCCGCGTCTCGACGCCGTGTGGGAGAAATGCGCAGAGCTGAAAATGCCGGTAAACCTGCACGTTGCCGATCACCCTTCCTGCTGGCGCCCGCTCGGCCCCACGCAGGAGCGCACATCTGACTTTCAACACTTCAATCTCTATGGCCAGGACGTGCCTTCATGGGAAGATCTGATCGCCTCGCGCGATCGTTTGCTCGCCCGCCATCCGCGCACCATTTTCGTCGCCGCGCATCTGGGTAATCAGGGCCACAATCTGGCGGCGCTTGCCGCCGCGCTGGATCGCTTTCCGAATCTGATCGTGGATCTCTCGGCGCGTGACTACGAACTCGGACGCGAGCCCCGCACGGCGCTCAGGTTTCTCACAAAGTATCAGGATCGCGTCCTGTTCGGGACCGACATGGGACGAGACGTGGCGATGTACCGCGGCTGGTGGCGCCTCCTCGAATCGGCCGACGAGTATCTGCCAGGCCGCGTCTGGTGGCGCCTGTATGGTCTCGATCTCACGCCTGACGTGCTCGAAAAATTGTATCGCGGGAATGCCCGGCGTATCCTGCCAGGCATCGCTGCGCTTACGCCAGTTTCGGGACAATGAACGGCGCGCGATAGTTCCGCATGAACTGCGCCGTGGCTTCTTCGTCGCCTGTGCAGGACCACGTGACGGGATCGAAGCGGATTGTCCGTCCCAGCCGGTAAGAGAGATTCGCCAGGTGGATGAGCACGGTGGAAGCCGCGCCCTCTTCGATCTCCGCCGCCAGGTCCCTGCGCTTGCGGCTGCGCACGGCCGTGATGAAGTTGGCAAAGTGGTCGCCGTCGCCGGTGGCCGACGGCCCGGGCTCCTGCTTTTCCCCCAGCCAGGTCTTGTAGCTGCGGTAGCCGTCGATGGCCATGTAACCGCGCGAGCCATAGAACACATTGCCGATAGTATTCGGATACACCTTGCCTTCGCCGCCGCGCTTCTCCGAAATGCCGGCCTCGTGATTGCTGATCCAATGGCGCACTTCGAACACCATCGTGCATTTCTTTCCGCCCTCGTCGAACTCGAACGTCGCGGTCAGCGTGTTGGGCGTCTCCTGGTCGTCGTCGAACATAAAGTGGCCGCCGATGGCGCTCACTTTGCTCGGGTACTTCACGCCCAGGCCCCAACGCGCAATGTCCAGCTCGTGGATGCCCTGATTGCCCAGATCGCCGTTGCCGTAATCCCAGAACCAGTGCCAGTTGTAATGGAAGCGGTTCCGTGTGAAGGCGTGTTGCGGCGCCGGGCCCAGCCAGAGGTCATAGTTCACGCCCGCGGGCACGGGTTCCACCGGCGTTCGGCCGATCGTATCGCGCCACTTGAAGCACAGGCCTCGTGCCATGTAGACGTCGCCGATCAGGCCCTCGCGAATCTTCCGCATCCCCTCCTGCAGCGCTATCGACGAACGGCTCTGACTGCCCTGCTGGACGATGCGGTCATACTTGCGCGCCGCCGCCACAATCTGCTTCGCCTCGAACATGTCGTGTGAACAGGGTTTCTCGACATACACGTCCTTTCCGGCCTGACAGCTCCAAACGGTCTGCAGCGTGTGCCAGTGATTGGGCGTCGCGAGTGAGATGGCGTCGATCGATTTGTCTTCGAGCAGCCTGCGCAGATCGGCGTAGAGCACCGGTCGCTTCGCGCCCGTCCGCTCCACCTCACCGGCCGCCTGGTTGAGAACCGATTCGTCAATATCACAAAGCGCCACAATGGCGACGTTAGGCAGCTTCGCGTATGCTTCCAGATGGTCCTTGCCGCGACTGCGCAAGCCAACGCAGGCGACGCGGACCGTATCGTTGGGACTTGAAGAAAGAAGCCGTGCGCTACTCAGCGCGGCGACCGAATTGACGAGGAAATGTCTGCGATTCATAGCTCGAAAGAGAGGCGCGGAGACCGGCGTTTGAGATCACCATGAGTGACGCCGGCGACGAAAGACGATACTAACATGCGGGTGCGCGACTTTGAAGTGAGGAATCGTCTGAGACTGCATTCGGCGGCCCAAAACATCTGGAAGATGCAACGCGAGGCCCTCGGCCTTTCGCCGCCAACGCGCATTGATCATCGCGGCCGACGCGGCGAAATCTAAACACACGTCGCTTAGCAAGGCAGCGAGTACAATGACCGTAATGCGCCCGCCGATCCCGCTCATTACCGCTGCGGACCTGCTGCGCGAGACCGCCGGCAGGCGCCTGGTCCATCAGGCGCTTGATTACTGGGCCGAACGCAATCCCGATGGCTTGGCCGTCATCAATGCCACGCGCGACACGAGCCTGACCTGGCGCCAATTGCGCGATGCCAGCCTCGCCGCCGCTCAGAATCTGCGTCGCATCGGCTTTCGCCAGGGCGACTTCCTGGCCGCATCCCTGCCATTCCTCAGCGAGCACATCATCCTGGAATACGCCTGCTTTCGCGCCGGCGTCATCCACGCTCCGCTCGACCTGCGGCTCGGCCCGGCCGAAGTGCTACGCGAGGTTCGCGCCATCGGCGCGCGCGGCTATGCGTTCCTCGGAAAGACGCCGCTGGCCGACTTCAGAGAGCTCGCCACTGCTGTGAAAGCCCACTGCCCGGCGGTCGAATTCCTGCTGCAATTCTCACCTCCGCCAGAGTGCCTCGACGGCGCAGTGCCGGCCGCGAAGCTCTTCGAGACGCCGGCAACGTTCTTGCCGCCGGTCGCGATCGGCGAGGACGACGGCGCGCAGGTGATTTTCACGACCGGTTCGACCGGCTCGCCCAAGCCGGCCCTGCTCTCGCACCGCGGCATCGTCAGCCAGAACTGCAGCCTGGGCGCTGCGTTTCAGTTCGGCCCCGATCAGCGGGTACTGCTGAACCTGCCCGCATCGCACGTCGGTGGCCACGCTGAAATCCTGATGACGTGCATGTTTTCCGGCGGCACCGCCGTCGCCTTGGAAATCTTCGATGCGGCGCTGTCGCTGGAGGCGATTCAGAAGCACCATGTGACGCTGCTGGGCCAGATCCCGGCCATGTTTCAGATGGAGTGGCGTCTGGGCGGCTACGCGAAATACGATCTCTCCAGCCTGTGGGGCGTGGTCTACGGCGGGCAGGCCGTGCCGCGGCCGTTCCTCGAAAAAATGCGCACCATGGCGCCGCGCCTAGCCACCGGACTGGGCCTGACCGAGGCCAGCGGCTTCTGTACTTTTACGGCATTCACCGGCGACCCGGCCGACCTGGAAGCCACGCTCGGCTGCGCCGCGCCCGCCTACCCGTTGTCCATCCGCGGCCCGATCGAGGCCGGCGGGCTGGCCGGCGAGGAACTCGGCGCGGGCGAGATCGGCCATGTTTGCTTCCGCGGCCCGCAAACTTTTCTGGGCTATGTGAACGATCCGGCTTCGACCGCGCAGGCGCTATCCTCAGACGGCTGGCTCTATACGGGCGACATGGGGCGCCTGGACCAGCGCGGTCTGCATCTCGCCGGCCGCGCCAAATGGCTGATCAAAACCGCCGGCTATCAGGTCTTCCCCGGCGACGTCGAAAACCACTTCAGCGCCTTGGCCGACCGCGTCGCGGCCGTGGGCGTGGTCGGCCATGAGCACGCCATCTGGGGCGAAGCCATCGTCGCTTTTGTAGAACCCCGCCCGGGTGCCAATCTGACGGTGGCCGACCTGCGCCGCCACGCCCGCTCGCTGGCCGGCTATATGCGCCCGCTGCACTACGTCCTGCTTGAGCCCGGCGCCATGCCGCTCAACCGCGCGGTCAAGGTCGATACTCTGAAACTCCAGGAACTGGCCCGCGCCGAGGTCGCAAGCCTGCGCGCGCGTGGCCGCTGGGACGGCGGCGCGCCGGAGCCCGAATAACCGGCCTTCGGCCCTTCTATACTCTTCGTGCCATAATCAGAGCAATGCAGCGAGCCGACTGGGTGGAACCTCGAAAATCCGACAAAATCCGCACGCAAATGCACTATGCCCGACAGGGCACGATCACCGAAGAAATGGCCTATGTCGCCCGGCGCGAAAGCCTGCCGCCCGCGCTGGTGCGTGACGAAGTGGCCCGCGGCCGGATGATTATCCCAGCCAATATCAATCATTTGAGCCTGGAGCCGATGGCCATCGGCGTGGCTTCGAGATGTAAGATCAACGCCAACATCGGCAATTCGGCGACGGCTTCGAACATCGCCGGCGAACTCGAAAAACTCGAATACTCGATCAAGTACGGCGCCGACACCGTCATGGACCTATCCACCGGCGGCAATATCCCCGAAATCCGCCAGGCGATCATCGACGCATCGCCGGTGCCCGTGGGGACGGTGCCGATCTACGAAGCCCTGGCGCGCGTCCGGCGCATCGAGGACTTGAGCGCGGCCGTCATGCTCGAAGTGATCGAGGAGCAGGCCGCCCAGGGCGTCGACTACATGACCATCCACGCCGGCGTCCTGGTCCAGCACATCCCGCTGACCACGCGCCGCATCACCGGCATCGTCAGCCGCGGCGGCTCGATTCTGGCCGAATGGATGGTGAAAAACCACCGCCAGAACTTCCTGTATGAGCACTTCGAGGAGATCTGCCGGATCTTCCAGAAGTACGACGTCAGCTTCTCCCTCGGCGACGGGCTGCGGCCGGGCTCCCTCGCCGATGCCAGCGATGAGGCGCAGTTCGCTGAATTGCAGACCCTCGGCGAACTGACCAAAATCGCCTGGCAATACGACGTGCAGGTGATGATCGAAGGCCCCGGCCACATTCCGATGGACCAGATCCAGCTCCAGGTGGAGAAGGAGATGGAGCTGTGCGCCGAGGCGCCGTTCTACACCCTCGGACCGCTGGTCACCGACTTCGCCCCGGGTTACGATCACATCACCAGCGCCATCGGAGCGGCCATGATCGGCTGGTACGGCGCATCCATGCTGTGTTATGTGACGCCCAAGGAGCACCTCGGCCTGCCGAATAAGGAAGACGTCAAACAGGGCATCATCGCCTACCGCATCGCCGCCCACGCCGCCGACATCGCGCGCCATCGCCCCGGCGTCCGCGAGCGCGACGACGAATTATCCCGCGCGCGCTATCGTTTCGACTGGAACCGCCAGTTCGAACTCGCCCTCGACCCCGAAACCGCGCGCGCCTACCACGACGAGACGCTGCCCCAGGAGGGCTTCAAAGAGGCGCACTTCTGCTCGATGTGCGGTCCGAAATTTTGCTCCATGAACATCTCGGCCAAGCTCGATCAGTTCACCGCGGCGGAAGCGCGCAGTGTCTTGGAGGGCGAGAAGGATTCGGCCGAGCCGGGCATCGTTCAGATTTCCGGCGATTGAAAACGGGCGCCTCGGCATCGCGCTTGCAGCCGGCTTCGTCCTCCCGCGACGATCCCTCAGCCGACCAATTTTGTCGCCAGACGTGCGAGTTCCTCGAGATCCAGAGGCTTGGGCAGGACGGCGTTGGCGCCCAACAGTTCGGCGGTGCGTAGGAACTGCCCCGCGAATGCGCCCGAAATGGCAATAATCTTCAGATCCTTGCGAGTCGTTCTGAGTGTGCGTATCGTCTCGATGCCTTCCTGCTCGGGCATGACCAGATCCATGATCAGCAGGTGCGGGTCAAAGTTCCGTACTCGTTCTAAAGCATCCAGGCCATTGCAGGCAAATGCGGTTTCGAACCCGAGTTCCGTCAGAAACTCGGTCAGGAGACCCCTGATAGGGGCCTCGTCATCAACGATGAGGATTCGTTTCGCGGGCACGACAACTCCCAGCTCTGCCCAACCATGGGAGACATTCCCGGACCGACAATCTGATTGTATCCGAAGCTAGCCAAAGGGGATAACCCGAGAAAAGTCAATAAGTTCTAGTATTACTACTCACGTCGTGAGCATGTAGACGGCAATTTCCGCCCGCAGGTTCGGCAGCCGGCTGATCCGCTTCTGCCCGCTGAGGAAGAACCGCCTTTCGATGCGCCAGCCCTGCGAGCGGACCAGTTCCTCAAAATCCAATACCGTCAGGAAATGGATGTTCGGCGAATCGTGCCAGGCGTAGGGGAACAGCCGCGTCCGGGGCGCGCGCCCGCTCGACAGGTGCGCAAACCGGACGCGCCAGTGGCCGAAATTCGGGAAGGCGATGATGGCGTGGCTCGCGATCCGCAGCATCTGGGTGAGTACGTGGAGCGGCCGGCGGGTTTCTTGCACGGTCTGGCTCAGAATGACGTAGTCGAAGGCCTTGTCCGGGTACTCGCTGAGGCTGTCCTCGACGTCGCCCTGATACACCGGAACGCCGCGCGCGACGGCGGCCTGAACCAGTTCCGGTTTGAGCTCGATCCCGCGCGCTTCCACGCCCTTCGTTGCTTGCAGAAATGCCAGCAGCGCGCCGTCGCCGCAACCCAGGTCGAGCACGCGGCTGGCCTGCGGGATCAGCTCCGTGATGAGCGCGTAATCGCTGCGCCCCAGCACCTCCCGAACCTTCACTGCGCAGCCTCCGCTTCCCTCTGGCAGCGGGCCAGAAACCCGCGCAGGATGCCGGTCTGCTCGCCCACGTCCACCAGAAAAGCGTCGTGTCCGTAGTTCGACGTGAGTTCGCAATAGGTGACGTCGTGATTACGGCTGCGCAGGGCGTTGACGATTTCCAGCGACTGGTAGCTCGGGTACAGCCAGTCGGAGGTGAAGCTGATCACCAGGAACCGGCACCGCGCCCGTTCGAGCGACGCCGCCAGCGAAGGGTAGGCCGAGCTTAGATCGAAATAGTCCATCGCCTTGGTGATGTAGAGATATGAGTTTGCGTCGAATCGCCCCACGAACTGCGAGCCGCGGTAGCGCAGGTAACTCTCCACCTCGAAATCGACGTCGAAACCGAAGCTGAATTCCTCGCGCCCGCGCAAACGACGGCCGAATTTTTCGCGCATCGATTCGTCGCTCATGTAGGTGATGTGACCCACCATGCGCGCCACCGCCAACCCGCGCGCCGGCGGGCTGCTCTCATAGAAATCGCCGCCGCGGAAATCCGGGTCGCCCACGATTGCCTGCCGACCGACTTCGTTGAACGCGATCTGCTGCGCGCTGTGGCGCGCCGTGGTGGCGATCGGAATGCTCGCGAAGACCGCATCGGGAAACGACACGGCCCACTCCAGGGCCTGCATGCCGCCCATCGAGCCGCCCGCGACGGCCAGCAGCCGGCGGATCCCCAGCGACTCCACCAGCATGTGCTGCAGCCGCACCATGTCGCCGATCGTGATCACCGGAAAGCTCATGCCGTACGGTTTGCCCGTCGCCGGATCCGGCGAGGCCGGCCCCGTCGTGCCGCGGCAGCCGCCCAGCACGTTCGCGCACAGCACGTAATAATGCTCCGTGTCGAAGGCTTTCCCCGGTCCGATCATGTTGGCCCACCAGCCCGGTTTGCCTTCGTGGTCTACTCCGCCCGCGTGGGCGTCGCCGGTGAACGCGTGCAGTATCAGAATCGCGTTCGACCGCCGTTCGTTCAGCTCGCCGTACCCTTCGTAGGCCACCTCGAGATCGCGCAGCTTCTCGCCGCTGTCCAGCGCGAGCTCGGGGAACCGCACGATCTGGGTCTCGCTGATCATCGTTGCCTTTCTTATGAGTATGAACGATTGGCGGCGGTTTCCTGGCACGCCCGCGAATTTGGCAATGTGCCCCAGCCACCCGCGGCCAAAGGGGGCGATTCTTCGCGTGGCCACGAGCGGTCTCTCAGAGCCACGGCCGGGAGGGAGCGGCCTTTGCTTTGTCACGCAAGGGCTTTCAACGGAGCGATCGCACCGGACCCTGTTTCAGCAGCCCGCTAAATTTCCCAGCGCCACAGGCTCGCGCCAACCGTGAATCCCGCGCCCACGGCGGCGAACAGCACGTAGTCGCCCTTTTTGAGCAGGCCCTGATCGACCGCATCCCGCGTCGCCAGCGGCAGCGTCGCGGAGGTCGTGTTGCCGTAGCGGTCGATGTTGACGATCACCCGCTCATAGGGCATCTTGATGCGGTCGGCGCAAGCCGTGATAATGCGCTTGTTGGCCTGGTGCGGGATCATCACCGCGATGTCCTCGGTCTTCAGGCCGTGCTCCGCGATCAGCGCCGCGCTGATGTCGCCCATCTTTTTGACGGCGAATTTGAAAACCGCCTGGCCTTGCTGCTTGATGAAGTGCAGCCGCTTCTCGACCGTCTCGTGCGACGGCGGCAGGCGACTCCCCCCGGCGGGCATGTTCAGCACGGACGCCCCCGAGCCGTCGATCAGGTGCTTGTGGCCGACAAAACCGCGCTCGCCCTCCTCCGCCGGTTCGAGGATGAACGCGCCGGCGGCGTCTCCAAACAGAATGCAGGTCGACCGGTCGGTGTAGTCGGTGATGCGCGACATCGTGTCGGCTCCGATCACCATCACGCGCTTGTGCAGGCCCGAGGCCACCAGGCTGGCGCCCGTCGTCAGGCCGTACAGGAAGCTGCAGCAGGCCGCGATCAGATCGAAGCCCCACACATTCGTCGCGCCGATCTGGTGCTGCACCAGGCACGCCGTCGAGGGGAACAAGTGGTCCGGCGTTACCGTGCACACGATGATCACGTCCAGCTCACTCGCTTCCATGCCGCGCTGTTTCAGCGCCGCCTTGGCGGCCTCCACGGCCATGTCGGACGTAGCCACGTCGGGCGCCGCGATGTGCCGCTCGCGGATCCCGGTGCGCTCCAGAATCCACTCGTCGGTCGTGTCCACCATCTTCTCGAAGTCCTGGTTCGTCAGCACCTTCGGTGGCACATAGCAGCCGTAGGCGCTGATTTTCACGTTACGCAATGAATGCTCTCCTTCGACCTTTGAGTCGCGCCCCATTCACCCGCCCGGGCGAAACGGACGAATCGACCGGAAATACCCGTAATTCTTCATTGTTATGCTAGGGCAGGATAGGGATGCAACTTCAGACCGCGCTGCTGTTCGAATCGCCCGAGCAGATCTTCACCCGCGTGTTCCACCAATACCGGCCGCGCACGCCGCTCGCCGCAGTGGTGCTGATTTTCAAGCGCTATGCCAACGCCAACAGCGCCATCTCGTTGCGCGAAGGCCGGCTCGCTGTGCGGCTTTCGGACCTGTGGCAGGGCGCGCCCGCGCCGGTGCTCGAAGCGCTGGCCGAAATCCTGATCGCCAAGATGTTCCGCCGCGAAACGCCGGCCCACGCCGTCGCGCTGTACCGCCGCTGGTTGAATCGCCGCGACGTCCGGCATAGCCTGCAAACGGTCAAGCTGGTTCGTGGCCGCAAATTCGTCAGCGGGCCGCGCGGCAGCGCCTGGGACCTCGATGAGATCTTCGAGCAGTTGAACGCCTGCTACTTCAACGGCCTGATGGGCCGCCCCCAACTCGGCTGGAGCCGCCGCGTCTCGCGCACCACCCTCGGGCATTACGATCCCTCGCACAACGCCATCATCCTCAGCCGCCTGCTGGATGCGACCGAAGTGAACCGCCTGGCCGTCGAGTATGTCCTGTATCACGAAATGCTCCATCTGAAGCATCCCGTCGAACACCGCGGCGCGCGCCGCCGCGTCCACACGCCAGCGTTTCACGAAGATGAGCGGCGCTTTGAAGGACTCAAGCAAGCCAAGGAGATTCTCAAGCAGCTTTGCGCATCCGCGCTGACGCACCACTAGCCGCGGCCCTCTTGTGACCCATCGAAATGCGCGAGCATCGAGTTGAGCGACCCATGTCAACCAGGAAAAAGCAACCGACGCCGCCCGCCCTGCGCGCGGCCTTTCAAGGCGAACCCGGCGCTTTCAGCCACCAGGCGGCCATGGACCTGCTGGGACCCGCAGTCGTCGTCCTGCCCTGCACGCGCTTCGAAGACCTCTTCGTGGCGCTGCGCGACTCGCAGGTCGACGCCGCCGTGGTGCCTATTGAAAATACGCTGCACGGCTCGGTGCACGAGAACTACGACCATCTGTTGCACTACGATTTCCGCATCGTCGCCGAAACCAACGTGCGCATCGTGCATAACCTGATCGCCGCGCCCGGCGTGCGCTTCAAGGATCTCAAGCGCGTCTTCTCGCATCCCGTCGCGATCAACCAGTGTCTCGATTTTTTCGCCGCCAATCCGCAGATCCAGCGCGAGCCCTTCTACGACACCGCGGGCAGCGTGAAGATGGTCGTGCACGAGAACCTGCGCGACGCCGCCGCCATTGCCAGCGCGGTCTCGGCCGATATCTATGGCGCGAAAATCCTCAAGCGCTCCATCGAGGACGACCGCCAGAACATCACCCGCTTCGTCCTGCTGCGCCGCCCCGACCAGCCCGCGCTGGCGCTCGACGAGCATGGGAAAAAGGGTTGGAAGACTTCGCTGGTCTTCACCGTCCGCAACCAGCCCGGCTCGCTCTTCCGCGCCTTGAGCGCCTTCGCGCTGCGCGATCTGAGCGTCATCAGAATCGAATCGCGCCCGTTGCGCGGCCGCCCCTGGGAGTACCTGTTCTATCTCGATCTGATTGGCAGCACCGCCGAGGAACGCGTCCAGCGCGCGCTCGCGCATCTGCAGGAACTGGCTGACATGCTGCGCGTTCTCGGCTGCTACCGCGCCTGAGCGCGGCATTCTAGCGCGGAGCGTCCCCGCGTCAACGCCGCGTCAAACCCCGCACAAGGCAGCGTTCCTGAGTCTCGCGATACACTAAGAGAATTCCTTCCCCGCTGCCGCGGGCCGGTGTGCATTTCGCGCCGCGCTCGCTCAGGCGCCGGAGTTGTCCGACAATTCAGATGGCACAAGAAATCACGCTCGACTTCCTTGGCGACCTGCGCCGCACCCACCGTTGTGGAGAATTAAGAGTCTCCGACGACGGCCGCCGCGTCGTGCTCATGGGCTGGGTGTACCGCCGCCGCGATCTCGGCGGCGTGATCTTCATTCACCTGCGCGACCGCGAAGGCGTCACCCAGATCGTCTTCCGCGCCGACTCCGATGCCGCCCTGCACGCTCGCGCCGAGCAGCTTCGCTCGGAATACGTCATCGCCGTCGAGGGCATCGTCGAGAAGCGCTCCCCCGACACCGTCAACCTGAACATCGCAACCGGCGAAATCGAAATCGTCGCCGAAAAGCTGCTCATCCTCAATACCAGCGAGACGCCTCCGTTCCCCATGGAAGAGAACATCGACGTGGGTGAGGACACGCGTCTGAAGTACCGCTACGTCGACCTGCGGCGCCCGCACATGCAGCGCAACATCATGCTGCGCTCGCGCATTGCGCTGGCAGCGCGCGAGACGCTCTACGCGCAGGGCTTCCTCGAAATCGAAACGCCCTTTCTCTCCAAAACCGCGCCCGAGGGCGCACGCGATTTTCTGGTCCCCTCGCGCATTCAGCACGGCGCGTTCTATGCGCTGCCGCAGTCCCCGCAGATCTTCAAGCAACTGTTGATGGTCTCGGGCTACGACCGCTATTTCCAGATCGTGCGCTGCTTCCGCGACGAGGATCTGCGCGCCGACCGCCAGCTCGAGTTCACCCAGATCGACATCGAGATGTCGTTCCCGCAGGAGGAGCAGATCTTCGAGGTCGTCGAACCGTTGTTGGAGAAGATTTGCGCCGTGGCCGGCTTCGAGGTCCACGCGCCCTTCCCGCGCATCACCTATGCCGAAGCGATGCAGGGCTACGGCAGCGATAAGCCCGATCTGCGCCTGCCGCGCTTCTGGCCCGTCGAGCATCTCTTCCCGGCCGAGGCTGGCCTGACCACCGCCGGCCTGCCGCTGGTCGCGATCCACATCCTGTCGACCGGTACGCTCACGCGCCGCGAGCGCGACGAGCTCAAGGCTTTCGGTCAGGAGCGCGGCCTGCGCGTCTTCGATGATGCCAAGCGCCTGGACCGCGACTATCCCGAACCCATGGCCCGCGTGCGCGAGCTGTGCCACGCCGGGGAAAACGATTTGCTGCTGCTCGCCGGCTGGTCCGCCGAGCCGCGCGGACAGCGCCCCGAGGAGACTGTCTTCCAGGCCTGCGGCCAGTTGCGCCTGTTCGCCGCGCAGAAGTACAACGAGCGCCACAAGCTGCTCGATCCCAAGCTGCTGAAGTTCCTTTGGGTCGTCGATTTTCCGATGTTTGAATGGGACAACGAGGAGCAGCGCTGGGCCGCCGCGCACCATCCCTTCTGCTCACCCAAGGAAGAAGATCTCGCTAAGCTCACCGCCGACCCGGCGCACTGCCGCGCCCGCAGCTACGACATCGTATTGAACGGCACCGAGTTGGGCAGCGGCTCGATCCGTATCCACCGCCAGGACATCCAGGCGCTGGTTTTCGACGCCATCGGCTTGACCCGTGAGGAAGCGCAAGGCAAGTTTGGCTATCTGCTGGACGCCTTGACCTACGGCGCGCCGCCCCACGGCGGTATCGCCCTGGGGCTCGACCGCCTGGTCATGATCCTGGCCGGCGAATCGTCGATCCGCGAAGTGATCCCGTTCCCCAAGACCGCCAAGGGCACCGACCTCATGTGCGAGTCCCCTTCCGCCGCCAACCCGCGCCAGCTCCGCGAGCTCGGCATCCAGTTGCGCCACGGCCATTAGCGGCCTATTGCGGACAAAACGTGACCGCACCGCCCGTTTCTGAGATGGAATGAGAAGGCCGGCCCCGCGACCGTCAGGGAGCGGATGTGCTTGTAGTTGTTTCAGAGCCGCGACCGTCAGGAAGCGGTCTTCGCTCTATTACGAGAGGACTTTCGACGGAGCGGTCCCCACGCTGCTCCCCAACTGCTGCTGGTGGCGCCCTCGCCTGCCCCTCCGGAGGCCTCCTTGGACCTACCCTGCTTTCCTGACTCCGCCCATCTGGAGATTCCCCAGGTTCGCCAGCAGGAACTGCATCAGGTTGTAAAACCACCGGTAGCCGTTGCTCGATTTGTCGTCCGGCGCCGGCATCGTGTGCGCCAGCGCCGCCAGCATCCACACCGCCAGGTACACATACACGACCTGCGATGGGTTCTGCATCAAAGCCTTCACTTCGTCCATAACCGCCTCAGCTTACTTGACTTGAGCGGCCTGCAATGCCGCCAGCCGCACGCCCAATGCCGCCGCCCGGGCGTGGATCGCCTGTAGTTTATTCGCGTCTAACTTCGCCGCCGTCCGGGCCTTGTCGGTGAATTGCGCCGCCTGCCCCTGGGTCTGCGCCAGCGTGGATAGGAACGCCTCGATGCTCCCCGCGATCATGGCTGCGTAGACCTGGGCATCCGCCGGCACCGCCTGCAGCGAGGCTAGCGTGTTCGCATAATAACCCGCGATCATCGCCGCCTTAACGGCGTCCGAGTCGGTCGACGCCAATTCGGTCGTTGTCGCCTGGTAAGCGGCCGGCAACCGGGCAATCGCGCCTGTAATCGCCACTGCGGTATCCGGCGGAATCTTACCCGTCACCGCCAGCGCGCCGACCAGCACTTCCGTCGCTGCCACCGAAGCCTCCAGCGTGACCAGAATCTGGCTCTGCGAGCACCCCGTCAAGAGCACCATGGCCATCGCTACTGCAATGATTCTAAATATTTTAGTCTTCATACGCACCCCCTCCTCCCGATTCTTTCTCTGGACCGCTTCGCCGCTCCGGCGATCTGGCCCAGCTCGCACACACCCCCGGCCTGTGCACCGCCTCAGCGCAGTGCCGGATCCCCTCACCCAGCTTGTTGTGTTGTCCGGCGCGCCCAATGGCCGCGCCAGGAAATGATGCTTCAGGCCAATCTCAGGCCATAGCCCCGCGCCGCGGGCCGCATCCCGGGCCTTGCGCCGCGCCCATCCATCCCGCCAGTCGCGCGCGGCTGGCCCCTTCGACCCATCCTACCCCCGGCTGTCAAGCGCTTCTTCCTCCACCGTGAGCGTTCCGGCGTCTGCGTCAAGCGTCGCCCGCACCCCCAGCGGAAGCGTCAACTGGTCCTCCGTATGACCGATGGTCAGCCCGGCCAGAACCGGCACTTTCAGCTCGCTCAGAATGTTGTCGTAGACCTCGCCGAGCGAGAATGTGGACTCGTACGAGGGCTTGAACTCGCGCGGCGCGCAATCCTGGCACTGGCCCAGAATCAGCCCCCGGATATTGCGGAATTTGCCCGCCAGCCGGAGCTGCGTCAGCATCCGGTCCATCGAGTACGGCTGCTCGTCCACGTCCTCTAGAAACAGTAGCTTGCCGTCCGTCTGGATCTCCCACGGCGTGCCCATCGTGGTCGAAATCAGGGTCAGATTTCCCCCCGTCAGCGCGCCCGTGCCTCGCCCCCCTTGGAGCGTCCGCAGCGGGTGCTTTGGCCGGATCGGCCGCGCTTCGGCCGGGTTCCGCAGCACCCCCAGCGGCCGCGCGTCGAACAGCGCCCGCCGGAAGTGTTCCAGCGTATAATCGCTGAAATCCGCCAGCACCGTCGGCCCATGAAAAGTAACCATGCCCGACTGCTGGTGCAGCCCCAAGTGCAGCGCCGTAATATCGCTAAAACCAGTGAAGATCTTCGTGTGACTGCGGATTAGCGCGAAGTCGATCCGGTCCAGCAGCATCGCCGCGCCATAGCCTCCGCGCGTGCAAAAAACGGCCCGCACCTCCGGGTCGGTGAACGCCGCGTGCAGGTCCGCCACCCGCTCTTCCACCGTGCCGCCCAGATACCCCGTGCGTTTGCCCAGATTCCGGCCGAGTTTCCACTTCAAACCGAAGTATTCCACCGTGCGTTTGGCGAGTTGCAGCGCGTCGGGGCTTGAAACATAGGTCGAAGGGGCGATCAGCGCAACCGTATCGCCGGCCTGCAAAGGCTTCGGTTTCAATAGCGTAGGTGGTCCAGCCGGGCCCCCGGCGCCGAGCGCGGCGGCCGATGAAAAGAGGAATGAGCGGCGTTCCATGGCTAGACTCCCGAGCCATCCGATTCGAGCGGCTCCCGCGCTGTTTCCAGCGCTGGATCCACCGCAAGATCACCGTGCTCCACCGGTGTTTTTACCGCAGTCTCACCGTGGTGCACTGGTGACTCCATGGCAGCGGCCACGGCCGGCACTGGCTTCAGCGCCTCGTAAATCTCCATCGCCGAATCCCACACCGCGATCCGCTGCGCTGTGCGGAATAGGATGAACGCCTGCTGCAGGATCACCAGTAGCAGGATCGCGCCCGCGAGGGTCGGGTGCATGGCGTTGGATGCCGCCAGGTACAGCGCCAGCACGCCGGCGAACGCCACGGCATTCATCAGCCAGACGCCCATCGTCTTACCGAAGTGCTTAAAAACAAATGCAAAGGACCGCAGCAGCCCCATCACCGATCCGCGCGCATCCTCGCACACCAGCCGCACCTTGGCATAATCCTGCACCGTCGCCATCCAGCCCAGCAGCAGCACCGTGAGCACGCTCCCGGCGATGCCCGCCACGCCCATCTGCCAGTACTCCAGACCGTCTTTGTAGATCGCGTTGACGATCATGCGGGGGAATGACGCGACCAACAACGCCAGACCGTAGCAAATGAATCCGAGCAAGCTCAGCCGGAACAGCCGCCAGAAATGGCGCCCCGCGCCGGCCAGGAAGGGGCCCAGACGGAAGCAGTCCCAGCGCTCGCTGAGCATGGTCAGCACGCCGCCGGCGAACAGGATCGTGCCCAGCCACGTGAGCAGCGCGGCGACCACGGCGGCTGGCGCGAGGCCGGCGACGGCGGTCCCCAGCGCGTCAGTGTTTTCGCTGAGCCAGACCGGGTCGAAGCCCGTGAGAAGCTGGCTGGCCATGCGGCTGTGAGCCAATGGCTGCAATGCGATGGAAGTCGCCGGGCCGGCCACGATCAACGCCACCAGCGCGTAGAACACCCATAGGATGGAAAGCGCCGCTTTGGACCGCGCCACGGCCGCCCAGCCGCGAATGAATGCCTGAAATGCCGTCATTGGACTCTCCTTCACTTGCGTGCCGCCAAAGCCCGAGACGCTACGACCCTAGCGCTTGAGTCGAACCTCGGCCATGAAACCAAACGCTTCCACCGGCCACGAACTCCTACACAAATGCACTCAGCCACAGCAGCAGATTCTGCATCCAGAACTCCAACTGCCCGCCCCAACGCGCGGCGAGATTCCGGGGATAGTGAATCGTCCAGCTATCGTTGGTCCAGTTCACGTCGAGCATGTGTTTCCTGAGCGGATCCACCTGCACCCAGTCCACCTTGGCTTTCTTTTCGGTCTTGAACTTCACCCAGCGTTCGATGCCGTCCCACTGCTGTTTCTCGATCGAACCATCGTCGAAATGGATCCACACATCCACCGGCAGGACCGCGTCGCCCTCGCGCCGGATGCGCACCGTGTTCTCGTACAGGTCCTTGTGGCCTTTCTGCTGCGCGGCCTTGAAGTCGATCTTCGACGCCTCCGCGACGCCCATCGTGCGGCGTTTGCCGTGCTCGTCGAAAACGCCCAGCCAGGTTTCGAGTTTGCGCGAGTCCACGGCGTCCACCTTGTAGTCCAGCCGCCGGGCATGGAATACGAACTGGTCGAACAGCGGCGTGAAGTCGCGCCCCGAAACCTCGTTCACGACCTGCAGAAAATCGAGCGTGTCCGGATGATGGAACCGCCAGCGCTGCTGGTAGGTCCGCATCACCCGCGACATCGTGTCGGCCCCCATCAGGTTCTCCAGCGTGCGCAGAAAAATGGCGGTTTTCGGGTAGGAGTTGATGCCATAGCTGCTGCTGTCGGCGTAGCTCCAGGCGTTGCGCAGAATCGGGTCGGAGTCTGGCAGGGCGACGTACTCAGCACGATTCAAGGTCTCGGCTGAGAACTTCGGCAGGCCGAACCAGCCATACATCTGGATACCGAAAAGGCGCAGCGGAAAGGCCGACGGTCCATACACTTCGTCCAGGATCTTCGTCGTGGAGTAGGTATTGAAGCCTTCGTCCATCCACGACTCCTCGAATTCATTGGTTGCCACGAGCTGCATCCAGAACTGGTGGCCGAATTCGTGGACCGTCACGCCTTCGAGTCCCTCTATCATATCGGCGGGTTCCCGCCAGCTGACGCCGCAGGTGATGAAGGTCGGGTACTCCATGCCGCCCGCACCGCCCGCGCCGTGGGGGGGATCGACCAGCGTCAGCGTCCGGTATGGATAGCGGCCGTAGCGCAGACCGAAGCCCTTGATGCCGGCCATCGCCGCGCGGAAGTAGCGGTCGGTCTGCTCGGCGTGTTCGGGCTGCAGCATCAGCGTGATTCTGACGTCGCTCAGCCGCGCCTGCTCCTCGGGAATTCCGAACAGCTTCGCCGCGCGCGCGATCTCCTCGGGCTTGACCTCACGGGCGGCCTCGAAGGTCCGCTCGATTTTCAGATAGCTCGGTTGGGCGGTCCAGGCGAAGTCGATTACGCTCGGCTGTTTGTAGATCCACGTGGTGGTCTTCTTCGCCGCATCCGTGTGCTCGCCGAACAGTGCGCCGGTGGCCCCGATCTTGTACTCCGAGGGCAGCGTGATCTCCGCCGAGTAGTCGCCAAAATTGGAGAAAAACTCGCTGTTCGCGTGAAACTGATGGCAATTCCAGCCCGCCTTTTGCGCATGCCGGAATCCCGCCGTCTCCCACACGCCGATCTTGGGAAACCACTGCCCGGCGAGATAGAAAGTCCCGCGATAACCCGTGCGTGCGAACACCGTCGGCAGCCTGGTTTCGAAATCGATGTTCAGCCGCAGCGTCGCGCCGGGCTTCACGGCCGCGGCCAGCGGGACTTCGATCACGGTCTGGTCGTCCGTGTTGCCGTCGTCCCGCTGAATGAACCGGATCGCGCCCGTGAGGTCCGCGCCGCCCTCCACGCGCAAGCTCTTGACGTCGATCCAGCCCCACTCCTTGTGGTCGAACTGGTCGCCGCGCAACTGCCCGCCGGACTCGCGCATGAAAGTGCTCTTCTGGTTCTTGAAGGCATTCATGTAAAGGTGAAACCGCAACGCCGGCACCGTGTCCGGCGAGTCGTTGAGCCAGGTCAACGTTTCGCCGCCGTGCAGCATGTGCGTCTTCGGATCGAGCGCGACCTTCAGGTCGTAGCTGGCGATGGGTTTCGTCAATTGACCTGCCATGGGTGGCGTCAGTTGACCGAAAAGTCCGACGGAGAAAACCAGGAACAGTCCGGCCAGCGAGGCTGCCGTGGGCCATAGTTTGAAACGGAATTCCATCACTTCTTCTCCAATCCGGTTTGGCGCCGAATCCACTGCGTAATCGTTTCCAGCGCCACGGGGGCGATGGTTTCCTCTATCCGACCATACTCCGACGGCGCGCCCGTCACGGCCGTCTGGAATAGATGGTTCAACCCCGGCAGGCGCAGCGTCGTGAACCTGTCGTTGCCGCCCTTCTTCAACGCCGCCGCGATCGCCGCCAGGTTTTCATCCGGCGCCACCTGCATGTCCAGGCCGCCGATCAGCGCCAGCACCGGCATCTTCAGCTTCTCGAGCGCCGTCGCCGGGTCGTAGTTCAGGAAGTAGCGCGACCAGGCGTCGTTGTGCAGCAGCAGCCGATCGACCTCGGGCGAGTATCCGAATTCGTCGTGGATCTTCTTCTCCGCCGCCGGGATAGAGCGCTCGGCCTTGAGAATCGCCACCACGCGCTCCACGCGCTTGTGCTGCTTCGCGATCTCGGCCTCGCCCATGCCCTCGGAGCGGGACATGGTGCCGGTCTGTTCCAGCACCACACGCTCCCCGTTGACTCCGGTCCCGGCCAGCAGCACCACGAACGCGATGTCCTTGCGTTCCGCCGCCACCATCGGCGCGAGGATGCCGCCCTCGCTGTGCCCGATCAGCCCGATCCTGCGGTGGTCGATGTCCGATCGCGCCAGCAGGGAATCCACCGCCGCCGAAGCGTCCGCGGCAAAGTCGGCGCTGGTTGCCGTCTTGTAGACGCCCTTCGATTGCCCGACCCCGCGCTTGTCGTAGCGCAGCACCGCGATGCCGTGACGCGTCAGGTAGTCCGCCAGCACCAGGAACGGCTTGTGCCCGAGGATCGACTCGTCGCGGTCATTCGGCCCGCTGCCCACGATCAGCACCACCGCCGGCGGCTTGCGCGTCTTGGCCGCGCCCTGGGCCTCGCGCGGGATGGTGAACGTGCCGGCCAGCGTGATGTGCGCGGCGTGGTTCTCGAACTCGGCCTCCTCGGAGATGTAAGGATATGGAGGCGCCGGATTCTGCGGCCTCTTCGGCCCCTCGGCCACGCCGCGGTGGAAGACCAGCTTCATCGCAAAGCCGCTCTGCCGGAACTCGCCGTCGATGCTGTCGCCGATAAGCTTGCCCTGAAACGTGGCGCCGGCCTGCTTCAGGCTGAAACGCACGATATTCAGTTCCAGGCGGATCTCGTCCACCGGGATCCCGCTGGCGTGCTGGTCGAGGCTGTCGAAGGTTGCCTGAAGCCCGCCGCCGGGCGCCGCGCTGACGTGCAGCGCCAGGCGCAGATTCTGGCCTTGGGCCTCCAGCGTGCCGATCCAATCGCCTGCCAGGTGCGACTCCGCCGCCGCCGCGCCGCACGCCATGGCCACCAGGAACAAGGCGGACCATCGGACCGCAGAACGCATTACAGCTATAATACCCGTCCGCTTCGGAGCGAGCATCGCACTACGAGGTGGGAGCGCGGCGCCCAAGCGGCCGCGTGTTGGAGGAGACTAGCGGATGGGCCTGCACGCTCGCCGCGGAACCGTGGCGACAGCAGCGCGGCACACCGGCGCGAGGCCCGGATTTACTATGCGCATTCATCTTTCCCAGTATGGCGAGGCTTCCTCGCATCCCTCTCCCGTGAGCCGCATGATGGCGGAGTTCGCGGCCGGCTTCCGCGACGGCGTGGATATCAACCTCGGCGTCGGATACGTGAACGAGAAGACGATCCCGGTCGACCATTTGCGAGAAGCGATGGAGGCCGTCTCCGGCGACCCCGTGCGCTACCGCCAGGCGTTCAACTACGGCAGTCCGGCCGGCTCGGCCAACCTGCTCGCGTCGCTGCGGCGCTTTCTGATCGAGCAGCGCGTGGGCCAGTTGGACGAGGCCACGCTGGCGCGCCAGCGGCTGGCCATCGGCGCCTGCGGCGCGACCAGCCTGCTGGACGCATTGGCCGGCGTACTGCCCCGCGGCATCGTGGTGACCTCCGATCCGATGTACTACATCTACACCGAAGGCCTGATGCGGAGAGGCTTCGACGTGTTGGCCGTGCCGGAGGACGACGAGGGAATCGACCTCGGCGCGCTCGATCGCAAGCTGCAGGCGCTGGGCGACGCGGCGGCGCAGATCTCATTCATCTACACCGTCACGGTGAACAATCCCTCCTGCACCATCCTCTCGAACCGGCGGCGGCGCGCGCTGCTCGACGTGGCGGCGGCGCTGTCCCGCCGGCAGGGCCGGCGCATTCCGATCATTTACGATCTGGCCTACGAGCCGCTGTTGCACGATCCGCGGGCCGAACCCTTCCGCTCGGTGCTTGCGGCGGATGAGTTGGGCATCGCCTACGAAATCGGCTCGCTTTCCAAGGTGCTCGCGCCGGGCATGCGTATCGGCTACATCCTGGGTCCCGACGGGCCGTTTATGAACGCTATGGTGGAGGCCACCAGCGACACCGGCTTCAGCGCGCCGCCGTTCGTTCAGGAGATGGCCGGCTACCTGCTCGACCATCACATCGCCGGTCAGCTCCGCGCCGTCAACGCGGGCTACCGCGAAAAAGCGCTGGCGGTGCGCGCGGGGATCGAGCGCCACCTCGGCCCGCTCGTCGAGGAGTGCCGCGGCGGCAGCGCGGGCTTCTACTACTACCTGACGTTCGCGGCCGTCGAGACCAATCCCGACTCCGCGTTTTTTCGCTTTCTGAGCCGGACCACCGGGGACGCGGCCGTGGATGGACCACCCGAGAACCGGCGGCCGCGCGTCAGCTACATTCCGGGCCAATACTGCGTCCATCCGCACGGCGATCTGGCCGCGCGGGGCCGGCGCCAGTTGCGAATCTCCTACGCCTTCGAGGACGTCGAGCGGATTCTCGAGGCGCTCGCGCTAATGCGCGCAGCGGCGGAGTACCCCGGCCACTCCGCTTAGACCAGCCGGAAATCCACTTTGGGCCAGCACTACGCGACGCTGTTCTTCGGCCTCTACGACGATGCGGCGCGCCGCCTGACATACGTCAATTGCGGCCATAATCCGCCCTTCTGGATCCGCGCCGATGGGAGGGTCCAGCGGCTGGCCGCGACAGCCACCGTGATCGGACTTTTCGAACGCTGGGATTGCGCCGTGGCATCGATCGATCTCGCGCCCGCTGACCTGCTGGCCATCTTCAGCGACGGCGTGAGCGAAGCCGAGCGCGGCGACGAGGAGTTCGGCGAGGTCCGGTTGCTTCAGACGTTGCAGGAATTGCGCGGCAGCCCTGCCAGCGCGGTGGTGGCAGCGGTCTTCGCGCGCGTGCAGGAGTTCAGCGCGGGCCTGCAGTCGGATGATTTGAAACTGCTGGTGGCACAGGGGCGGTTGATTCTATGAAGGTCAGGGAGCAGACGCCAGCTACTGCCTGATCACCGTCCCGTGACGGCGGAGTTGGAAGGGCTTCGCGGGCTGCTGCTACTTCTTGCGGGTCCAGTGGAAGACTTCCACTTGTTCCTTGCCGTTTGCGACCGAGGTCCATTCCTGGGTCATGTGGTCGGCGTCCTGGAACGTAACAGTCAGGTCTTTGATGTGGCCCCCGTCCGGTTTGGCGAGGTTGGTGATGTCGGCGAAACGGAAGCGGATGGTCTTGGCGTCGCCATCGGCGGCGCGCATGCGCGGCTGATTGCCCATGCTGCAGTAGTGAGTGGCGACGAGACCGGCGCCGTCGCGGTGGTACATGGTCACCATGTCAGTGTGAGGCGCGGGCGTCTTCATACTTTCCATGACCGCTGTCCCGTCGCTGACGACGGTGTAGGTGATGCTGGCGTTGCCGCTGTCGCCCTGCCAATCGCCAGCCAGGGACTGAAGGCTCTTCCAGGCTGCGTCGACGCCCTCGCCGGCGATGGCCGGAAGGGCGAGCAGAAGTGAGAATACGAAGATAGTGAGCTTCATGGCGGGATGATAGCGCATGCCGTTCACGTTTGAAAAGGGCAGAGTTTCGTGTCCGAAGATCCGGGCGCAGAGGGCGCCAGCTACTGTTTGATCACCGTGCCGTCGCGGCGGCGGATGACGCCCCAGCCGCCGTTGTTCTGGCCGCGAATTCCGCGCTCGCCCGTACCGTAGGGGTACTTCTTCGCGGCGGCCTCGTCCACTTCGATACCCCAACCGGGGGCCTCGTTCACGTAGTAGTAGCCGTTCTTGATTTCAGGGCAGCCGGGGAAGACTTCCTTCACGGTATCCGGGAATTGATAGCACTCCTGGATGCCGAAGTTGTAGCAGACAGTGTCGAGCGTGATGTTGGCGGCGTGGCCGAAGGGCGAGATGTCGCCGGGGCCGTGCCAGGCGGTCTTCACGCCGAAAAACTCGCCCAGGGCGGCGATTTTGCGGCAGGGCGTGAGGCCGCCGGCCTGGGTGACGTGCACGCGGATGTAGTCGATGAGACGCTCGGAGATGAGCGGCGTCCACTCGTGCGGCGAATTGAAAAGCTCGCCCATGGCCAGCGGCGTGGTGCACTGCTGGCGAATATTGCGGAACCACTGGATGTCCTCGGGCGAGAGCACGTCTTCGAGGAAGAAGAGACGGAAGCGCTCGACCTCCTTGGCAAAGCGGACAGCCTGGATGGGCGTGACGCGCTCGTGGACATCGTGCAGGATTTCCAGTTCGTCGCCGAATTCCTTGCGCACGGCCTCAAACATTTTGATGGATCTATGCAGGTACGCTTCAGGTTCGAAAACAGGCTCATTGTGGAGCTTTTCCACCTGCACGTCGCCGCCCGAACTGCCGTAGGCCGCCATGCCGGGCACGCCGACCTGCACGCGAATGGTGCGGAAGCCTTTGGCGAGGAGCCGATGAACGGAGTCGAACAACTGCGGGAAGTCGGCGCCTCCGGCGTGGGCATAGCAGTCGACGGCCTCGCGGCACTTGCCGCCGAGCAGTTGGTAAACGGGCAGGCCGCATTGGCGGCCCTTGATGTCCCATAGAGCCTGGTCGACGCCGCTGATGGCGTTGTTGAGCACGGGGCCATTGCGCCAGTAGGAGGAGTCGTACATCGCCTGCCAGAGATCGTCGATGCGGTCGGCGGGCCGGCCGACGAGAAACGGCTTGAGGTACTTTTCGACGGCCGCGACGACCAGATCGGCGCGCTGGGTAAACGTGCCGCAGCCGTAGCCATAGAGTCCGTCCTGGTCGGTGAGGATTTTGACGACGACCAGCCGCAGGCCATCGGGCGCGGTCGAGATGACCTGGACGTCCTTGATCTTCGGACTGGGCAGCGCGCGGGTGGCTTTGGCGACCTGTTCATCGGCCGCCAACTGCCTCGACGTCAGGGCGCCGGCGGCCATGAAGCTGAGTAAGGATCGTCGATTCATGAGAATTCCTCCAATAAAGCCGTGAACGGGGCAAAGCGCGCGCGCGGCTGCGCCTACGGAAGCGGTTGCACGAGCGGGAAACGCGCCTGGCCGAACGTGGCCCGGAAGGGCCGATGCAGGATCCGTGCGCGGCTATGGCTTGCCGTGATCCTCCATCATACGTCGCAGGACGTCGATCTGGTTGCGGATCTTGCTCTCGCGGCTGACCAGCGTGAGCACGTAGGCGACGAGGATCACCCACACGGCGATGAGACCGTAGGCGAGGTATTCGAAGTTGCGGGCGGCGGCGTCGTTCATGAGATTGCTCCTCTAAGACGGCTGGTTTAGAATGCGTGGATTTCGCGGCGCAGGGCGTCGAGCTCGCGCTGGCGGCGCTCCTGGCCCATGCGGATCGTGATTAGGATGATGGCGAAGATCAGAATCGGCAGCCAATTGAGGTAGAGCATGATGCGATAGGCGGAATCCATGCTCCCTCCGCCGTAGAGCACAGGCTGCGGATGCTGGGTGCGGAACCACTTGATAGAGAAGAAGACGAAGGGCACGACACTGAAGCTGAGGATCGACATCACGGCCGCCAGGCGCGCGCGCTCGGTCGGTTCCTCGATGGCGTCGCGCAGAACCAGGTAGCCGGCGTAGAGCAGCCAGCAGACGAGCATGGAGGTAAGGCGCCAATCCCAGGTCCACCAGATGCCCCAGATGATGCGTGCCCAGATCATGCCCGTGACCAGGTTGGCCGCGCCAAAAGCGAGCCCGACTTCGGTGGCCGCAACGGCGAAGGCGTCCCACTTAAGGTTGTGCGTGGAGAGGTAGGCGATGGCCGCGATCAGGGCCATGAAGAAGCACAGGAAACAAGTAAAAGCGCATGGGACGTGAAAGAAGATGATGCGGAAGATGGCGCCCTGAAAGGCCTCGTCCGGCAGCTTCGTGAGCATGGTCCAGATGTTGCGTGTGAGCAGCAGGGCGGCGACCACACCGAGCGCGTAGAGGATTTTCTGTTTCATCGTTAGCCTCGTAACATTAGCTCCTCGACTCTCCACAAAACGCAAGCCGCGCTGCCCGGTGGCCGCGGCGGCGTCTCAACCCACAAGAACAGTGTCGATCAACGCGACCGCCAGGGCGGTAAAAATGACATCGAATCCAATTAACATTTTGAACCAGGCGAGCTCATCGCCAGTGATAGGCTGGCCGGCGAGGATGAGCGTGGTGAGGCGCATCGACGCCATCAGACACGGGATCAGGACCGGATAAACGAGCATCGGGAGCATGAGCTCGCGTAGACGCATGTTGACGGTGAGCGCCGAGAAGACCGTGCCGACCACCGTCATGCCCCAGGTGCCCAGCAACAGAACGAGCGCGAGCCAGGCCGGCTGGAGCGTCCAGCGCACGTTATAAAAGATGCCGAAGACGGGCAGGCAGACGCATTCGATGCCCAGCAGCAGAACGTAGTTGGCGAGGACCTTGCCGAGTAGCAGCGCCGCGCCAGGCAGGGGCGAGGCGATGAGCGCGTCGAGACAATCGTTGGGCAGCTCGCGGGCGAAGCTGCGGTTCAACAGGAGGACGCCGGCGAAGGCGAAGACGAGCCACAGCAGGCCGCCACTGATCTCGCGCGTCATGTCGGATGTGGGATCGAAGGCGAAGCTGAACAGCAACAGGATGACGAGGGCGAAGGAGAGCGAGGCGTTGAGCGCCTCCTTAGTGCGCAGCTCGCTGCGGAGGTCCTTGGCGGCGATGGTCAGCATCTGGCGCAGGAACTTCACGAGGCTTCCCCGTAAGTGCGATAGAGCCAGCCCGTGTCGGCGAGCATTTCGGGCGTGCGCTCGCCGCGATGAGCCATGCGGCCGCGGTTCAACAAGACCACATGCGAGGCCAGATCCATGGCCTCGCGGAGCTGATGGGTCGACATGACCACGGTGCCGCCCGCGGCCAGTGCGTCGCGCACAAGGCCCTGCAGCAGGGCGATGGCGCGGTCGTCGAGAGACGTGAAGGGCTCGTCGAGAAGCAGCAACCTCGGGTTGTGCAGGAAGGCGCGGGCGACGGCGAGGCGCTGGCGCATGCCGCGCGAGAACTCGCGCACGGGGCTGTCCTTGACGCGATCGAGGGCCGTGCGCTCGAGCCACTCGAGGGCCGAGCGGTGCGGGTCGGGCAAGGCGTAGAGCGCGGCGTAGAGCTTCAGGTTTTCGTAAGCGGAGAGCTCATCGTAAATCGCGATGCCGTGGCCGATGATGCCGGTAAGAGAGCGCGCGGCGCGGTCGTTGTGGTCCTTGCCGAAGAGCTGGACGCGGCCTTTGGTGGGGTGGGAGAGACCGGCCAGGATGCGCAGCAGCGTGGTTTTACCGGCGCCGTTGCGGCCGAGCAACGCGACGCACTGGCCGGCGTCGGCATCGAAGCTGATGTCGCGCAGCGCGGGGTAATCGCCGTAATACTTCCAGACCGCGTCGACGGCCAGCGCCTTCATGCCTTGCGGCCGCTGCCCTTTCCGCGCTTCAGATACATGGCCGCGAACCCGCAGGCCAGGATGGCCAGCGACAGCGCGAGCACCTTGTAGAGGTTGCGTTCGTAGCCCGGCGGCTGGATGGTCTCGATGGTCGGGCCATCGTCTTCGGCCTGGTCCTGCGGCTGGCTCGCGGCGGCGCGCAAACTGCCGGAGCCGGTGACGGCGACCTTGAAAGAGGCCTGCTTGATGTCGTAGATGAGGAAGCCGGTTTGCGGCTCCTTGCCGAGCGGCTGGATGCCGTCGCCCGAGGCCTCCATGCCCACGGGCAGCACGAGGCGCGCGGGCGCGCCGGTGTCCAGGATGCGGCCGACCAGCCCGGAGAGCTGCGGCGCGATGTAGGAAATCTCGAAGCGGGATTCGCCCGGCTTGACGGGGTAATCGACCGAGTAAACGCCCTTCTCGCGAGCAGGGGTCAGCTCGCGCTCGAGTGGCAGGCCGCCGGGCGCGGTGACGCGCGCCTTGACCTGGCCGGGCGCCACGCCCGCGGGCAGGAAGAAGCGCGCGGTGCCGGTCTTCGCGTTGTACCAGGTCAGCAGCGAGTCGTTCTGATAGATGATCATCTCGCTCTCGACCAACTGCTGCCCATCGCTTTCGAGAAAGACGATGTGCTGCGCGATCTTGGCGGCGTCGAGCTTCGGCCGGACGTCGTAGATAATCATCTGCACGCCGCTTTTCGGGGCGTTGGGCGGAAGGTTCTGACTGTACTGGACGCCCTGCCAGTTGGCCTGGACCAGGAACATGCCCTGGCCGGCGTCGTCGAAACGGAAGCTGCCGTCGGCGCCGGTTTCGGTGCGGCCGATGGGGTGCATGCCTTCCTGCCCGAGTCCCGTGAGACGGACGATGACGCCAGCGGCGGGTAAACCGGTGGTCTTGTTGATGACCGTGCCGTCGACAGCCAGGACGGGGAGCGACGCGGCGAACAGCAGCACCACAGCGGCGGCATTGGCGCGGCCGGCGGTGGAATGGAGAAAGTCGGGCACGCGGTTGAGGCGCATCAGGCGTGGGCCTCCGGGGCTAGCCCCAAGTCCATCGGTTTGCCACATTCGCCGCAGAATTTCATGGGCTTGTCGAAGCGTGCGCGGCAATGCGGGCAAACCAACGGATCGCCTCCTGTCTGCGCCGGCTTGATGGCCGCGGGCGCAGCCGCGGGCGCAGCGCCGGTGAGAGCGTCAATTTCAGCCATGACCCGGGCCAGTTCCTCCTGCAAGCCGAGTTTGCTCTTCTCGTAGTCCGAATCGGAGAGCTTGCCCAGACGAAACTCGAAGGTCAGGTCGCGGAGGTTTTCGTAGATGGCGGCCTTGCGCTCCTCGAGGTACGCGGCCGGATTGGGCGGCGGACCCGCAGGCAAATCGGATGGACGGATCCAGAAGACCAGCAGCAGCACAAGCGCAAAGAGAGCGATAGAGGAGGCGAGGAACATCTACTTCTTCAAAATGATATTACTTCGAGTCCGGGTCCGTGTCGGCCATGTCTTTTTCAATCCGTTCCCGGTAGCGCGCCAAAGCGGGGCTATCGGGCGCGGCGGCGGCCGATGCGGTGGCCGCGGCGGGGCGCGGGCCGAGGTAGCGCCGCAGGATCAGCCACAGCAGCGCGAGGCCGGCGCCGAGACCGGCGAAGGGCATGATCCAACTGATGAGATAGAAACCCTTAGCCGGAGGTTGGCGCAGGATGACCTTGCCATACTCGCGCTCAAACGTCGCCAGAATCTGCTCGTCGCTCATGCCGGCCTCGACCATCTTCAACAGTTCTGCGCGCACCGGTCCGGAGGAATGGCAGTTCTGCATGTTGCATTCCGAGATGCTGGCGCCACATCCGCATTGGCACATGAGCAAACTGCCGAGAGCGCGGACGTGCGGATTGGCGAGCGGCACGCTGCCCGTGAGCAGCGCGGCGGACATGAGCGCCGCCAGGGCGAGACTACTTCTGAACGGCAGACTGTTTGGCATAGACACCGACCACCCCGGTACGAGCATAGGCCAGTTTCACTTTGCCCGGCACCAGGCACACGAGAGTGCCGAACAGCAGCACCCAGAAGCCGATCCAGATCCAGGAGACCAGCGGGTTGACGTAGACCTGAACGATGGCCTGTCCGGCCGCGGTCTCGCTCATGCCGGCGAAATTGATGTAGAGGTCCTCGTTGAGCCGCCGGCGGATGGCAACCTCCGAGGTGGGTTGGCGCGAGGCGGCGTAGATGCGGCGCTCCGGCGTGAGATCGCCGAGATAGTCGCCGTCCTTGAAGGCCGCGATCACCGCGCGCTGCCAGGAGTAGTTGCCGGTGTCGCCGTCGGTGACTTCCTTCACTTGCAGCTCATAGTGACCGATCGGGAAACGGTCGCCGACCTTCACCTCGCGCGTGGTGTCCTGGTTGAATGCGGCTCCGGTGAAACCGATAAACATCAGCACGATGCCCATGTGGACGAGATAGCCGCCGTAGCGCCGCGTGTTGCGGTGCGTCAGCTCGAAAGCGGCGCGGACCAGATTGATCTGCATGCGCGATGCGATGGCGCGGGAGCCTTTCACGAACTCCATCGCAATGGTCGTCGTGACGAACGCGCACAGCCCGAAGCTCATCACCGCATAGTAGTGCCGGACGCCCGCCGCGGCGAGCGCGACCATGGTCAAAGCCAGCGCCAGCGCCGGCCAGCGGAAGGCGCGCTTCAGGCTCTCCCAGGAGGAGCGGCGCCATGCAATGAGCGGGCCGATGCCCGTCAACAGCATCAGAAAGAGCCCGATCGGCACCTCGACCTTGTTGAAGAAAGGCGCGCCGACGGTGATCTTCTCGCCCGTCAGCATCTCGCTGATGCGCGGGAACAGCGTGCCCCACAGGACGGCGAAAGCACTGGCGAGCAGGAGCAGGTTATTGAACAGGAAGCTGGACTCGCGCGACAGCACGCTTTCGAGATGCGTGTCGCTCTTGAGGTAATCGAGCCGGCTGAGGATCAGGTACGCGGTGAGGGCAATGCCGATGGTCAGGAAGCCGAGGAACCAGAATCCGATGGAGGATTCTGCGAAGGCGTGCACCGAGCTGACGAAGCCGGAGCGCGTGAGAAAAGTGCCGAAGATGCACAGGAAGAAAGTGGCGGAGATGAGGACCATGTTCCAGACCTTCATCATGCCCTTCTTCTCCTGCATCATCACCGAGTGCAGGAACGCGGTGGCGGTAATCCAAGGGAGCAGCGAGGCGTTCTCGACCGGGTCCCAGCCCCAATAGCCGCCCCAGCCGAGCACGGCATAGGCCCAACCGGCGCCCAGGATGATGCCGGCGCTCTGGAAGCCCCAGGTGATCAGCGACCAGCGGCGCGTGGTGTGGATCCACGCATCGCCGCGCTGGCGGGTGATCAGCGAGCCCATGGCGAAGGCGAAGGGCACGATGAAGCCGACGTAGCCGAGATATAGCATCGGCGGGTGGATCACCATCGCCCAATACTGCAGCAGCGGGTTCAGGCCCTGGCCGTCCTGCATCGCCTGAACGCCGCGGCCGACGGCTAGCACGCGGAAGGGCGGCTCGACGAACACGTTCAGAGTGAGGAAAAAGATCTGGGTGAATTGCAGCGTCGCGACGACCCACGACATCATCTCGCGATGGCGGTTGCGGTTGGTCCAGACGACGACCGCCGAGTACAGGCTCAGCAGCCAGCTCCACAGCAGCAGCGAGCCCTCCTGCCCGCCCCACCACGCGCCGATCTTGTACTGGGCTTCCATGGCGCGGTTGGAGTGCGCCGTGACGTAGGCCAGGCGGAAATCGCTCACCAGCAGCGAGTACACGAGCACGGCGCTGGCCGCGGTAACCAGCGCGAACACGCCCAGCACGGCGCGCTCGGCGCTCTTCTGCAGGTAGGGACGATGCCGCAGCGCGCCGACCACCGAGCCGATGAAGGCGTACACCGACAGGCAGAAGGCGAAGAGGATGGCTAATGCGCCCAGAACTTCCATGTCTCGCTCCGAAAGGAACTCACGATTCGGCTATCAGATCGACGAGGGTTTGCCGTTGATCGATTTTTGCACCGGGGCCCGCGCGCCGGTCGCGGCCTCGTATTTCGATGGGCACTTGGCGGCGATGGAATTGGCGTGGAAGGTGCCGTCGGGCTGCATCTTTCCGTCGGCCATCGCCTGCGCGCTGTCGCGGAACGTATCCGGCAGCGGATCTTTGCCGGTGTAAATCACCTGCAGGGTCTGGGCGCTGGGCTTCTTCTCGCAGATGGTGAAGCGGACCGCAGTGCCGGCGCGCTGGATGCTGCCCGCGACCACGTCGCCGGTGACGCGCAATCGTTTACCCTGATCGGCGGGCGGCAGGGTCTTCAGCTCGGAAATCGTCTTGTAATACGTTTTCGATTCGTTGATCCCGCTGGCCGCGAGCCAGCCGAGAATTCCGAAGATCACGGCGATCAGTATCGCGAACCGCCCATAGTGCTTCATGGCTTCACCTTTAATTCCAGTATGGACCCGTGCCTCTCAGTATAGCCCCGGCCGAGGGCCCGGGGCATAGGAACAGGCCGGTTGCGAGATCGCGCGTTGACAAATAAGAATTACTACTGTTTAATAATAATTATCGATGGCTACTGCGGCTGGACAACCTTCGGAAGTGGAGCTGCAGGCGTTCCGCGACCGCTGCCGGGCGGCGGGGCTGGCGCTGACGCATCAGCGCGAGGTGATTTATAGGGCGGTGTGCGCAATGCGGAATCATCCGGCGCCCGAAGCCATCTATGAGAGAGTGAAGGCCGAGATCCCGTCCATCTCGCTGGGGACCGTGTACAAGAATCTGAAGACGTTTCTGGACACGGGACTGCTGCGGGAGGTGAGTCCGATGCACGGCTCGCTGCGGGTGGACGCCAACACGATGGAGCATCATCATCTGATCTGCACCGGATGCCGCAGCGTGTTCGACCTCGGTGCGGACGATCTGGAGCCGGCCCGCCTGCGGAGCCCGCTGCCGGAGGGTTTCGTTCTACAGCGCTGCGCGGTAGAACTGTACGGGCTGTGCGCGAGTTGCGCGGCCCAAAGTGATCAGTCCTGATAATTGAGAAGGAGTAACGCATGCTTGGAGTTGGACAGAAGTTCCCTGAATTCGACCTGACCGCAACCGTCAGCCTGGACCGCAAGAACGCGTTCAAGCAGCTGACCAACAAGGATTTCGCCGGCAAGTGGCTGGTTATCTTTTTCTGGCCGAAGGATTTCACCTTCGTGTGCCCGACCGAGATCGCGGCTTTCGGCAAGCTGAAGGGCGACTTCGCCGACCGCGACGCGGTCCTGGTCGGCGCGAGCGTGGACAGCGAGTTCGTGCACCTGGCGTGGCGCGAGCATCACCCCGATCTGAAAGACCTGCCGATCCCGATGCTGGCCGACATCAAGCACGAACTGAGCGCGGCGCTGGGCATCCTCGACCCGGCGGCCGGCGTGGCGCAGCGCGCGGTGTTCATTGTGGACCAGGAGGGCGTGATCCGCTTCGTGATGGTGACGGACCTCTCGGTCGGCCGCAATACGCAGGAGGTTCTGCGGGTGCTCGATGCGCTGCAGACCGACGAGCTGTGCCCCTGCAACTGGAACAAGGGCCAGGAAACGATTCACGTCTAAAGGCCGCCATCGCGGATGTTTGTCGCGGGGCCGTCCATCCGGGCGGCCCCGACGTGTTTCTGGCGGGCGAGTTTGTCTTGTATGAGAATGCTGGTCGCCGAGCCGGGCTCAAGCTGCGGCACAATTCCCTCAGATAGCAGGTTGGATCCGCGTATTCCCGGACACCGTATCTCTACCGGTCGCGACCGGTGACGAGATCGGTGGCCGCGATCAGAGCTCGTTGGGCGGGGGAATCGGGTAATCCGGCGAGCAGCGCGCGCGCTTTCTCGGTAAATTCGCGGGCGCGCTCGCGCGTTCGCTCGATGCCCTGATAGCGGTCGATGAGCTGGCGAATCGAGGCGAAGGGCACATGCTCATAGCTCGAATCGGCCAGCACGCGCTCCACCAGTTGCCGCTCCTCGGGGGTGCTCTTCTCCAAGGCGTAGATCAGCGGCAGAGTCACCTTGCCTTCGCGCAGATCGTTGCCCACGGGCTTGCCCAGGACCGATTCGCGCGAGGTGAAGTCCAGCATGTCGTCGGCCAGTTGGAACGCCATGCCCAGGTTCCAGCCGAAATCTCCCAGCCGCAACTGATCGTGCTCGCTCGCGCCTCCGGCGATAGCGCCGAGCCGCGTACAGGCGGAGAACAGGCTGGCCGTTTTGCGGTCGATGAGTTCCATCGAATCGGCTTCGGTGACGCCGATCTTGCCGATCCATCCGAGTTGGAGCAGTTCTCCATCCACCATCTGCTGGGTCAGCGTGATGAGCAGGTCCAGGATCTCATAGCTGCGCAGCTTGAGCGCGCTGTGGAAGGCCTGCATGTAGAGCCAGTCGCCGGCCAGGACCGACGGCGCGTTGCCCCATATGATGTTGGCCGCGGGCTGGCCGCGGCGGGTTTTGGCCTCATCGATGACGTCGTCGTGAACCAGCGTCGCGGTGTGGATCAGTTCCACCACGGAGGCCAGCCGGATCGCCGCGGCGTTCGGTTCCTGGTACAGGCGGCAGGAGACCAGCAGCAGGATCGGTCGCAGGCGTTTCCCACCGTTGCCTTGCAGATGGCGCGCAATGCGCGAGACGGCTTCGATGTTGCCGACTGAGTCCAGGCGCAGCTCCGACTCCATCTTCTCGAGATCGCCCGAGACGAGGCCGAGAATCTCGCCGGCTGTCAAAGCGGTACCCAGTTTGCCGAGGGCCATCGAATGTGTCCAGTCTAGCGGTCTTGCCCCGTCTCCTGCAAACACAGGCGTTTCCAGTTGGAACTTGTCGCCGCGGCGACCTGCTCCAACGGAAGCCCCTTTATTTCAGCGACTCTTTTGGCTGTTTCGAGCACATACGCGGGCTCGTTGCGTTTGCCGCGCCAGGGAACGGGCGCCAGATACGGCGCGTCGGTCTCAATCAGTAGTCGCTCCAGAGGCGTCTGGCGCAATGCCGCGCGCACGTCGTCGGCCTTGGGAAACGTGATGATGCCCGAAAAACTGAGCAGGAAGCCGAGACCCAGGGCCTGTTCCGCTTCGGCGGGGCCTTCGGAGAAACAGTGGAAGATGCCGCCCGGACCGTCCGCCGGCCAATGGGCTTCGAGCAGCGACATCGTGTCGGCCCAGGCCTCGCGGGTATGGATCACGATCGGCAGGCCCGCCTCCCGAGCCACTTCCAATTGACGCGCGAACGCGGCGCGCTGGGTCTCGCGCGGCGAATTATCGTAATGGTAGTCGAGGCCGATCTCCCCAATCGCCACCAGCTTCTCGCGCGTCGTCAAATCGGCCAACCGGCTCCAGGTTTCTTCCGTGGCCTTGCTTGCGTCGTGCGGGTGCACGCCGGCCGTCGCATAGATGAAGTCGTAGGCCGCCGCCAGCCGCAGGCCGGCCTCGAGGTCGGGCGGCCCGTCGCCGCTGCCGATGGCCACCATGCATTCCACGCCCGCATCGCGGGCGCGGCGAATCACCGCCTCGCGGTCCGCGTCGTAGACCGCGGCGTCGAGATGGCAGTGCGAGTCGATCAGAGTCATTTGAGACGCGCGCCGGGCGGAACGTCTTCCAGGAACGCGGCCAGCACCGGCGCGCCGTCGGCCAGCGATGCGGCCACGATCATCCCATTGCTTTCGATGCCGCGCAGCTTGCGCGGTTGCAGATTCGCCACGATGACGACTTTGCGGCCGACCAATTGCTCCGGCGTGTAAGCCTTGGCGATGCCGGCCACAATGGTCCGCGGCTCGCGCTCGGCGACGTCAATCGTCAGCTTCAGCAGCTTGTCGGCACCCTGCACTTTCTCGGCGGCCAGCACGACTGCGACGCGCAAGTCCACCTTGGCGAAATCGTCGATCGTGATGCTGGGAGCCAGCGCCGGCACGCCCGCGGGCGGCGTCCAGGGCTCCGTGGCCGGAGCCTCCGCCGCAGCCGGTGCGGTCTTGCCGAGCAGCGCGTTCTGCCGCACGACTTCCACCTGTTCGAGGTCGTTCATTTTGTCCACGGTTTCCTTCAAATCCAGGCGCGGGAAAATTTGCGCGGCCTCGCCGACGGCCTGCCCAGCCGTCAACCCGCCCCAATCGAGCGTGTCGATGCGTTGGTCTATGAGCTTCTCGCGCATGCCGAGTTGCGCCCAGATCTTCTCGGTGATCTCCGGCAACACGGGCTTCAATAAAACTGAAACGATGCGCAGCGTTTCGGCGGAAGAGTACAGGATTTCGTCGAGCCGCCGCTGCGACTCATCATCCTTCTTCTTCCCCAGCGTCCAGGGCTGATACTGCACGATCGCGCGGTCCACGAACGTCAGCAGCGCCCAGACGCTCTCCAGCGCGCGATGGAATTCGAAGCGCTCGAAGCACTCGCGGAAGACGCGGATCGTCTTGCGGGCCTCCTCCGCAATTGCGGGCGCGCCCGCCGACGCCGGGATGATTCCGGTGCGCGACTGCCGAATGAGAGCCGTCGTGCGGCTCAGCAAGTTGCCCAGACCATTCGCCAGGTCCGAGTTGTAGCGCCCGACCAGTGCGTCATAGCTGAAGTTGCCGTCGCCGCCGAACGGAATCTCGCGGAACAGGAAGTAACGCAGGGGGTCTGCGCCCATCACCTGGCGGATCGGCTCGGGCCGCACGATATTGCCCTTCGACTTCGACATCTTGTCGTTGTCGAACAGCAGCCAGCCGTGGGCGAAGATGCGTTTGGGCAGCTCCCATCCGGCGGCTTTGAGGAACGCGGGCCAGTAGACCGCATGGAAGCGGATGATCTCCTTGCCCACCAGATGCAGGTCCGGCGGCCACAGCCCTTCGCCCTGCACCGCGGTCCAATAGGTCATCAGCGCGTCGAACCAGACATAGAAAACGTGCCCCGGCTCATCCGGCACCGGGATGCCCCACTTGATGGTCGTACGCGAAATGGAAATGTCCTTCAGGCCCTTCTTCACGAACGAAATGATTTCGTTGCGGCGGATCTCGGGTTGGATGAAATCGGGCTGCTTCTCGTACAGGTCGAGCAGGAACTCCTGAAACGCCGAGAGCCGGAAGAACAGATTTTCTTCCGTTACCGTCTCCGTCGGCCGGCCGCACTCGGGGCACGGATCGCCGGGTTCGGCGTCGTTGACGTACAACTCGTCAAACATGCAGTATTGGCCGGTGTAGCTGCCCTTGTAGATGTAGCCGTTCTTTTTGCAGTCGGCGTACAACTTGGCCACGGCCAGGTCCTGCCGCGGATCGGTGGTGCGCAAAAAGCGATCGATGCCCAGCCCGAGCTTCTCCCACTGCGTGCGGAATTCCTCCGCGATCGTGGTCGTGTATTCCTGCGGCGTTTTGCCCATCTTGGTCGCCGCGCGCTCGACCTTCTGCCCGTGCTCGTCAGTGCCGGTGGTCAGCACCGCGTTGTAGCCCGTCATGCGCTTGTACGTGCGGATCATGTCGGCCGCGAACGTCGTGTAGGTGTGGCCGATGTGCGGCGCCGCGTTGACGTAATAGATCGGCGTCGTCAGGTAAAACTTCTCACTCATTCACAACTCACTTTCCTTTGTCGCCGGCCTTCCAGGCCAATATCGCAACGGCGAGAATCTCCTTCAATGGCAAGCCCGTCTTGAGCGCCAGTTCGCGGCAGTCGTCGTATTCGGGCGACGCCCCGTATTCGCCGACCTTCATGCGTACCGGGCCGAAGGGCGTCTCGACGATTTGAATCTCGCGCCACTGCACGCGCCGCTCGGCGTCGTGCATGCGCAGACCGAGCGTCGTCGTTTCTCTGAAGACGATCGACGCCAGCGTCTCGCGGCTTTCCGGCGTCGCGATCACGCGCAATAAGTGGCCCGGGCGCTGCTTCTTCATCACCAGCGGCGTCAGCGTGACATCGAGCGCGCCTGCCTCAAACAGGCGCTCCATGGCGTAGCCCAGCACCTGCGGCGAGCAGTCGTCGATGTTGGCTTCCAGTACGCACACGGTCGTCGACTCCGCCGCTCCGCTCGCCTCGCCGATGAGCACTCTCAGCACGTTCGCCATTCCGGGGAAATCCTTCGTGCCCGCGCCGAAGCCCTGCGCCGCAATGCGCAGCGGCGGCATGGGGCCGAACCCGGCGGCCAGCGCGGCCACGATCGCCGCGCCCGTGGGCGTGGTCAGTTCCGTCTCCGCGCCGCGCGCGTAGACCGGCTTGTCCTTCAACAGCAGCGCTGTCGCGGGCGTCGGCACGGGCATCACGCCGTGATCCGCCTCCACCGTGCCGGAGCCGGTGTTGATCGCGGAACAGTAGATCCGTTCGACACCCAGCAGCCAGAAACCGTAGCATGCGCCGGCGATGTCGCAGATCGAATCCACCGCGCCGACTTCGTGGAAATGCACCTTTTCGATGGGGACGCCGTGCACCTGTGCCTCGGCCTCGCCCAGCGTTGTGAAAACGCGGACGGCATCCGTTTTCGCGGCCTCAGGCAACGCGGAGGCTTCGATCAGCTTGACGATATGCGGCAGGTGGCGATGCTTCTTCTGTTCGTCGTGTTCGATGATCAGCCGGGTCGCCGCGATGCCCATGCGCTTCACGCGTTCCGTGCGGAAGCGCGCCCCCGTGCCCAGCGAGTCGAGCCCCGCGAACAGCGTTTCGGCGGGCGCGCCCGCGTCGATCAGGGCCGCGACGGTCATGTCGCCGGCAATGCCGGAGAACGCGTCCAGGTAGGCGATTTTCATGCTCTATCTCTCAAATCCTGAATCGCCGCGCACAGCCGGCCCCGTGCGGCCCAGTTCTTTCCGCGGCAATTTCCATTATCGCTTCCCAGGCCAACATGCCGCCGCGTCACGGCAGGACGGTCCCCGGCGTCGCGCGTGGTCGCTGCGCTGGACGTAGTGTTAAGGTGGGACGGTCGGCAAAGCGGAGCATGCCCCGCTCTGCCCGCGGATTGCCCCACCGCGCCGGCGCCGTCGAGCCGGCGAGCCTGACAACGAGGAGCACCTGATGGACATATCCACACGACGCAGTCTGTTACAGAGTGCATGTAAGGTGGCCGGCATTGCCACTGCCGCCACGCCCGCGCGCTGGAATATCCTCTCCGCGGCGGTGCGCAAGACCGACATCCGCCTCGAGCACGTCGCGATTTCCTACGAGGAGTACAAATACCGGACCCCCATCAAATTCGGCGGCCACGTGGTGGACCGCGCCACGGTGCTGAACGTGAATTGTTCGGTCCGCACCGGCGACGGACGCGTGGCCAAGGGATTCGGGTCGATGCCGCTCGGCAACATCTGGTCGTTCCCGTCGAAAACGATGTCGTACGAAACGACTCTGGCGGCGATGCGGGCGCTGGCCGGAGACCTCGCCCGGATCACGGCCGGGTATCCGGAGTTCGGCCATCCCATCGACATCAACTGGGCGCTGGAACCCGCTTATTTAAAGGCCGCGGCGGAGGTCTCGTCGCGCCTGCGTCTCACCGAGCCGATCCCCAAGCTGTGCTCGCTGGTCACGGCCAGCGCCTTCGACGCCGCCATCCATGACGCCTTCGGCAAGGCGCACGGGCTCAACTGCTACCACACCTACGGGCCGGAGTTCATGCAGCATGATCTGGCGTACTATCTCGGGCCGGAGTACAAAGGCGAATTCCCCAGCCGCTACCTCAGTCCCGAACCCAAACCGCGCATGCCCCTGTACCACCTGGTCTCGGCCATCGACCCGATCGAGGACGCCGACATCGTACAACGCGTCAACGACGGCCTGCCGGAGACGCTGCCCGAATGGATCCGCTACAACGGCTTGACCCACCTGAAAATCAAGCTCAACGGCGACGACCGGAAATGGGATGTGGAACGCGTACTGCGCGTCGACAAAGTGACCACGCAAACCCAGGCTCAGCGCGGCGTCAGGGACTGGGTTTACTCTCTCGACTTCAACGAAAAGTGCCCCAACGTGGAGTACCTGCTGGATTTCCTGCATGAAGTGAAACTCCGGTCGCCCCAAGGCTATGAGCGCATTCAATACGTCGAACAACCGACCGCGCGCGACCTCAAGGCGCATCCCGAAAACGAGATGCACGCCGCCGCCAAACTGGTTCCCGTCGTGATCGATGAATCCCTGACGGATGTCGAGGCGTTGCTCATCGCGTGCCAGATGGGCTACACCGGCGTGGCTCTGAAAGCTTGCAAGGGCCAAAGTCACATGATGCTGATCGCCTCCATCGGGGAGAAACACAAGCTGTTCCTGTGCGTGCAGGACCTCACCTGCCCGGGCGCGTCGCTGATCCAGTCGGCCGGTCTGGCCGCTCACGTGCCGGACGTGGCCGCAATCGAAGCCAACGCGCGCCAGTTCATGCCCGCGGCCAACCAGGCGTGGGCGAGCCGATTCCCGGGCATCTTTCAAATCACCGATGGCACGATGCACACCGCAGAACTGACAAAAGCGGGCCTGGGCGCGACGGAGGGCTGATTCTCCAGGATTCACCTCGCGGACGGTCTGATGTAGGATGGCTCCAATCCGGCAGCTGCGGAAACGGCTCCTCAGCCAGTAGCTCGCCGGGATTGGAAGGAACCCGGAATGCTCTCATTTTCCCTCCCGAGCCGGGGCGCTTGGCGTCTCCTCGGACTATTCCCGATTCTCACGTGCGCGCTGTGTGGCGAACCCCCGGCAGCCGATCCCGGACGCTATATCCTGACGCCGCGGCCGGGACCGGCGCCGAAAATCAACGGGCCGGCGGTCTACGGCGTGCGACCGGGACATCCGTTGATTTATCGGATTCCGTGCACCGGAGCCCGCCCCATTCACTTCTCCGCGGAGCCTCTGCCGGGCTCGCTGCGACTGGATGCGGAGACGGGCATCATCATTGGCACTGCGCCCCAGGAACCCGGCGAGTATGCGCTGACGTTGCGCGCCACCAACGGCCACGGCCAGGCGATGAAGCGCTGGAGAATCGTCGTCGGCGACACGCTGGCGCTCACGCCCCCGATGGGTTGGAACGATTGGTACACGCACTACGAACGAATCACGGAAAAGCTGATCCGCGAGGCCGCCGGCGCAATGATCGCCTCCCGCATGGCGGACTTCGGCTATGCGTATGTGAACATCGACGGCTGCTGGACGATGAAGCCCGGCTCCAAAGACCCGGCGCTGAGCGGCGAGCCGCGCGATGGCTCCGGAACGCTCCGTCCGAACCAGCGTTTTGGGGACATGAAGGCGCTCACCGATTACATCCACGCCAAGGGGCTGAAGGCGGGACTCTACTCGTCGCCGGGGCCTCTCGATTGCGCGGACTACGCGACGTCGTGGGGGCATGAAGCGGCCGACGCGACGACATTTGCCCGCTGGGGTTTCGACTTCCTGAAATACGATTGGTGCTCCTACGGGAAGGTGGCCCCGCACGAGACCCTGGCGGATTACCAGCGGCCCTACCGCCTGATGGGCGAGCTTCTCAAGAAACTCGACCGCGACATCGTCTTCAACCTGTGCCAATACGGCATGGCCGAAGTCTGGAATTGGGGCGGAGAGGTGGGGGGCAACTCCTGGCGCACCACCGGCGATCTGGGTCTTGAAAAGAGCGCGCGGCTGCCCGGCTTCTACTCGATCGGATTCAAAAACGCCGAGCATGCCGCCTCCGCCCGGCCGGGCCGCTGGAACGATCCGGACTACATCCTGATCGGCTCCGTGGGCGATGCCTTCCATATCGATGCCCCGGCCAAGCCCACCTCCCTGACCGCTGATGAACAGTACAGCTACATGTCGATGTGGTCGCTGATGGCCGCGCCGCTGTTCTTCGCCGGCGACATGAACCAGCTCGATGAATTCACTCTGAACGTGCTCTGCAATGCCGAAGTGATCGGCGTGGATCAGGATCCGCTGGGCTGGCAGGCGCGCGTCATCAGGCACAACGACAGTGAATTCGTGCTGGCGAAGCCTCTCGAAGATGGTTCCGTCGCGGTCGGTTTGTTCAATCTCGGCGAGGCGCCGGCGAAGCTCTCCGTCACCTGGGCCGAACTCGGTATCGAGGGCTCGCGGCGCGTTCGCGATTTGTGGCGCCAGAAGGACGCCGGGTCTGCCGGAGGGCAGTATTCAGCCACCGTGAACCGGCACGGCGTGGCGCTGGTGCGGCTAGTCCGTCCTTAGCCGCGCCTCGTTCATTCTCCGCGGCCGCGTCCAGCGGCTCCAGGAACTGATCGCTCAGCCGGATCACGGCGCCGCCGCCTCACTGCGCCAGCGCGAGCGCGGCCACTTCTTCGCCGATCGCCAGCGAGGCCGTGGCCGCCGGCGAGGGCGCGTTCAGTACGTGCACCGCGCGGTCGCGCACGACGATCTCGAAATCCTCCACCAGTCTGCCGTCGGGACGCATGGCCTGCGCCCGCACGCCGCTGCCGCCGGGCGCGAGGTCGCGCTCCTCGATCTCCGGCACCAGTTGCCGCAGCGAGCGGCAGAACAGCGTCTGGCTGAACGCGCGCCGCACCTCGGCCGCGCACATGCCGGCATGTTGTCCGACAAAGCGCCACAGGCCCGGAAATGCCAGCTCTTCGGCCGCGTCTCGCAGGTTGAACGCGAGTTTCGAATACCCTTCGCGCTTCAACGCCAGCACCGCGTTTGGCCCCGCTTCGATGCCGCCGCGGATCATCCGCGTGAAGTGCAAGCCCAGAAAAGGAAACTTCGGGTCCGCCACCGGGTAGATGAGATTGCGCACCAGAAATTCGCGCTCCGGCCGCAGCTTATAATAGTCGCCGCGGAAGGGCACGATCTGCACGTCCGTGTGGATGCCCGCCAGCCGGGCGACGCGGTCCGCCTGCAAACCGGCGCAGGTCACCACCACGTCGGCCGCGAAGTCGCCCGCTCGCGTTTCCACCCGCCACTCCTGCGCGTTGCGTCGCAACCCGGTGACGCCTGCGCTCGTGGCAACCTTGCCGCCGCGCGCTTCAATCTCGCTCCGCAGCGCTTCGCACACCGCCGGATAATCGACAATTCCTTCCTCGGGAACTCGCAGCGCGGCCACGCCCGCGGCGTGCGGTTCGATCTCCCGCATCCGCGGCCCATCGAGGATCTCCAGCCCCAGCAAGCCGTTCTGGGTCCCGCGTTGAAACAGATCCTTGAGCCGCGGCAATTGCTCCTCGCGCGTGGCCACCACCAGCTTGCCGCAGATGTCGTGCGGGATCGAATGCGCCCGGCAGAACTCCACCATCTGCCGGATGCCGCGCACCGCCAGTTTGGCCTTGTTGGAACCCGGCCGATAGGCCAGACCGCAGTGCAGCACGCCGCTGTTGTTGCCCGTCTGATGCTGGCCGACCGCCGATTCCTTCTCCACCAGCGTGAGGCTCACCTCCGGCGCGCGCTCCAGGATGCGCACGGCCGAGGCTAGCCCGACGGCGCCCCCACCAACCACCAGCACACGCTTGCCGCTCATCGCCGCTGACTCGGTTTCTGCACACTGCCAACCGTCGTGACCCGCCTTGCGGCAGCTTCGCCTGCGCCCATCACGGCAGCGTCGCACCCATCACTTTCTGCGTCTGCCGCGAACGGAATTGCTCCAGTTTCTCGATCAACGCCGGGCGGTGCAGAGCCACGATCGCCACTGCCAGCAGTCCCGCGTTCACGGCGCCGGATTGGCCGATGCCCAGCGTGCCCACCGGCACGCCCCCGGGCATCTGCACGATCGACAACAGCGAGTCCAGCCCGTTCAGCGCCTGGCTTTGCATCGGCACGCCGAGCACCGGCAGCGTCGTGTAGGCCGCCGTCACGCCCGCCAGGTGCGCGGCCCCGCCAGCGCCGGCGATAATCACTTCCAGCCCGCGCGAACGCGCCGTCCTGGCGTACTCCGCCAGCGCCTCCGGCGCGCGATGCGCCGAGATGACGCGCTTCTCGTAGGGCACTTCGAAATCATCGAATACCTTGCAGGCGTGCTGCATCGTCTCCCAGTCGGAGGCGCTGCCCATGATCACCCCGGCCAGCGGCTTCACTTCCATTTGCGGCAATCTCCTTAGTTCAAGCCCAGCGGACGACCGTCTCACCACGTCGGAGCGCCGTCCTCTTCATGCTCTCAATTCCCGCGCCCCTACTGGCCCTGGCTCAGCGAGAATCCCGGCTTGCCGTCGAAGTTGTAGAGGCCCTCGGTCTTGATAAACTCGATGCCCGCGGCCGTCGCGCGCTGCATCAAATCGATCACCTGCTGGGCGGTGACCGCCGGATTCGCATTATCGCTTTGATAGCGGCAGCGCCAGTGGTCGGTCGTAATCGTGTCCGGCAGCCCATCCGGATAGACCTTCACGCCGCGATTGGAAACCATCACCAGCTTCATGCCGCCGCCGTTGAGCGTTTCCATCCTTTTGCCGACTTCGTTCGGATCGCCCGGCGGATTATAAACGAACAGGTCGACGCCCACCCGTTCGCGTTGCGGCAGCGGCCTTGCCGGCGCCGCCGCCCGCGCGGCCTGCGGCGGTGCAGTGCTGTACCGCACGACCTTGAACTTCTGCGGTTCCTGCCCCACTCGGGCCGCGATCGCCTCGCCGAATTCCTTCGTTCCCACCTGCTTCGTCGTATGCGGGTTCTTGCCCTCTTTCGCGATGTCGTAGGTGTGAATGCCGTCCTCCAGCGTCCGCAGGAACGCGTTATGCACGCGCTCGGCTACGTCCTGCTGGCCGATATGCACGAGCATCATCACCGCGCCCAGCAACAGGCCCGACGGATTGGCCAGGTTCTGTCCGGCGCGCCGCGGCGCGGAGCCGTGGATCGCCTCGAACATCGCGTACTTCAGGCCGATGTTGGCCGAGCCCGCCAGGCCCACCGAACCGGCGATCTGCGCCGCCACGTCCGACAGGATGTCCCCATACAAATTCGGCATCACCAGCACGTCGAACACCGAGGGCGTATCGGCCAGTTTGGCCGCGCCGATGTCGACAATCCAGCTCTCTTTTTCGATCTCCGGATACTCCACCGCAATCTCGTCGAAGACCTTGTGGAACAGGCCGTCGGTAAGCTTCATGATGTTGTCCTTCATGAAGCACGTGACCTTCTTGCGGTTGTTCCGCACCGCGTATTCGAAGGCGTAGCGCACGATCCGCTCGCAGCCCGACCGGCTGATCAGTTTCAGGCATTGCGTCACGTCCGGCGTCTGTTGGTGCTCGATGCCGGCGTACAGATCCTCTTCGTTTTCGCGCACGATCACCACGTCCATGCCCGGGTGCTTCGTCGGAATGTAGGGATCGTAGGCCACGCACGGGCGCACGTTCGCGTACAGCCCGAGCATCTTGCGCGTGGTCACGTTCAGGCTCTTGTAGCCGCCGCCCTGCGGCGTCGTGATTGGCGCTTTCAGAAACACCTTCGTGCGCCGCAGCGACTCGATCGAGCTTTTGTCCATGCCCGCCGAGTTGCCCCGCAGGTAGACCTTCTCGCCGATTTCGATCTCTTCGATGTCCAGCCGCGCGCCCGCGCTCTTCAGGATCTGCAGTGTGGCGGCCATGATTTCGGGGCCGATGCCGTCGCCTCGGGCGACCGTGATGGGTACGTTGAGTGCCATGTTTCCTTATTTTCCTGATGGATTAATCGCTTCGCCGGTTCCGTCGATTTCCCGCGCGCAGTCCGTCGCCGCGCCCGCTAGAACTCTTCCCGCCCGACGTAGAGTTCGCCGATCTCCTTGCGGAAACTGTCGATTGCCTTCGTGCGCCGCAGCTTCATCGTGGGCGTCAGCTCGCCTTGCTCCAGCGAGAAGTCGCGCTCGATGATCTTGAAGCGCCGGACCTGTTCGAATGGCGCCAGTTGCCGGTTGACCTTCTGGACGATCTTTTTGAGCTCGCCGTGAACGGCCTCGTCCCGCGCCAGTTGTGCCAGGCTCTTGGCCTCGGGGGACACGCCCTGCACGTCTTCGGCCGGCTGCGCGTTGATGCTGATCAGCGCGGTCATGTACGGCATCCGGTCGCCGATCAGCAAAATCTGATTGACGATCGGATGCATCTTGAACAGCCCTTCGATGCGCGCCGGATAGATCTTCTTGCCATTCGACGAAACGATCAGCTCTTTCTTCCGGCCCGTGATCCACACGTAACCGTCGGCGTCGATCTCGGCCACATCCCCGGTGTACAGCCAGCCGTCTCGCAGCACCGCCGCCGTTGCGCCTGGGTCCTTGTAATAGCCCGCAAAAACCGTTTCCCCGCGAACCAGCAGCTCGCCGTCTTCGGCCGTCGCCAGTTCGGCCCCCGGCAGCGCTTTGCCGATCGAGCCCGCCTTCGGCCGGGCGGGCGGGTTCATCGCCACCACCCCGCCTTCGGTCAGCCCATAGCCCTCGATCAAGGGCAGGTTGATGGAGGAGTAGAATTCGGCCAGACCCTTGCCCAGCGGCGCCGCGCCGCTGCACGCCACCCTCAGGCGTCCGCCCAGCCGTTCGCGGATTCTGGAAAACACCACACTGTCGAAAAACTTCCACGAGGCCAGGTGCCACGGCGCCGGCGTCTTGCCCTGCTGCCGCGCCTGGCTCACCGCGCTGCCGACGCCCAACCCCATGTAGAACATCTTGCGCACGACTGCCGGCTTCTTCCGGATCTCCGTCGTGATGCTGGCGTACATCCGTTCCCATACGCGCGGCGGCGCCACGAACAGCGTCGGCCGGACCGAGCGCAACTCACCCGGCATCTTCGACAAGCCCTCGCTGAACCACACCGGAATGCCGTGGCGGATCACCAGCAGTTCCAGCACCAGCCGCTGCGTGATGTGCGCCGAAGGCAGAAACACCAGCGTCGAATCCGTGCTGTTGAGATCCAGGCTCAGCGGGCCCATCGCGCAGTTCACCAGCACCGCGTTGTGGCTCACCAGGCCCATTTTCGGTTCGCCCGTCGCCCCCGACGTCAGGTACAGGATCGCAATGTCCTCCGGCCGCACGCCGCCGCGAATGCGCTCCAGCAGCCCCGGATCCTCCACCATCGCTTGCGCGCCCAATTGCCCCAGCCGGTCCAGGCTGATCGCGCCTTCCGCTTCGCCGCTGAACAGGATCCGCTGCGCCTTAACCTCGTTCAGCCCCGCGCTCTCCAGCGCCTGCAGCATCTTCGGGTTTTCCACGAAGATCGCCTTCGGTTCGGCCGCTTTCAGCGTCTTCACCTGGTCCGCGGCTGGCAGACTGGTGTACACCGCCGCCGCAATCGAGCCGTTCGTCATCACGCCCACGTCGGCCAGGTAGAATTCGGCGCGCGTCTCCGACGCCAGCCCACAGATGTCGCCGTGACCCACTCCCAGCGAGCGCAGCCCCGCCGCCACTTCTTCCGCGATCTGCCGGTATTCGATCCAGTTCCAGCTCTTGTACGTCCCGCCGCCCTGGGGTTGGTGCAAGGCCGGCGCGCTGCCGAGGAACTCGGCCGTCGCGTCCAGCATGTTGTAAACAGTCCTGCGCTCCCGTGGCAGCTCAGGCGGCACCTTGGCCATACGCTTCAGATTCTCCCGCAAAGACACCCCTTCACGCTATCGCTCCTACCCCGGCCCACCCCGCATCTCCCCAGCCCCAGCCGCTCCCCCGCCGTCTGTCCTCTCCAGATTAGACTAAGCGCAAGCGCGCTCAAGAGGGAAACAGCGTCAGGCCAAGGGAGGCCCCGCCCTAATATTGTCGCCGCCGTCTGCCGCGCCCGTGCCGCCCGAAGCTAATCCAGCTTATAGATTGTAAGCCCGGAAAGCAGCTTGGGGTAGAAGTCGGTCGACTTTTGCGGCATCACGCCTCCGCCGAACGACGTCTGGGCCACCTGTTCGATGCGCGTCGGCTTCAGTAGAAACGCGATCTGCGCCGTGCCCTGGCGCGCCTCCGTCAGCGCCTGCTCGAGACCCCGCGCATAGCGTAGGTGCTTCTCCTCCCGCACCGCTTCCTCCGAGATGCCCAACACGCGCCCCAACAGGACTTCGTGCAGAACGCGCACGTCCAGCGCGCCCCGCGCCGTGCGGCTCTCCAGCCGGAACAGCCGCTGGCCTATGCCCGCGCCGATCACCGTCCGCTCCGGCCGTTCCGCCCAACTCTGCTGCAGCGCCGCCAGAGTGTCGATCTCGTCCACTTCGAACTCGCCCGCCGCCGCCCGCAGAAACCCCTCCGGCAGTTCGCCCGCCGGAATGCCGCTCACCAGCCGGTGCGTGGCCAGAATCTTCAGCCCCGGGGAATGCATGTTCACGAACGTCATCATCACCCGGTCTGCGCCGGCCAGCCCCGGGTTCTCCTGGCGGAACGCCAGCGCCGTTTCGTAGCGGTGATGGCCGTCGGCGATCAGCAGCTTTTTGTCGCTCATCAATTGCTGGATGCGCTCCGCGGCGCTGATTTTCCACACGCGGTGCCGCGCCCCGTACTCGTCCGTCATGTCGGCCAGCGGCGTCGCTTGGGCCGCCTGTTCCAGCAGATGGTCGATCGCGCCCGCCGGGTCGGCGTACAACATGAAAATCTGGCCGCAGTGCGCGTGCGTGGCCCGCAGCAGATCCAGCCGGTCCTTCTTCGGGCCCGAAAGCGTCTGCTCGTGCCGGTGCACCACGCCCGCCGCGTAATCCTCCACCGCCCCCAGCGCGATGAAACCCTGGCGCACCAGCCGCTCGCCCGTGTCCGGCACCGTGAATTCCTGGAAATACGGAAACACGCCCGGCTCGGTCTCGCGCGCCAGGATGCCGTCTTCGATCCACGCCCGCAGATACCCCGCCGCGCGCGTATAGACGTTGTCCGCGGTCGTGTCGGTGGGATAGCGCTCGCCCAGAATCACCCGCACCAGGTTGTGCGGGCTGCGCGCCAGGTAGCTGCTTTTCATTGCCGCCGTGATCTTGTCGTAGGGCTGGGTGACGAGGTCCTCCAGCGCGCCGGCCTGGGCAGTGTAGCGATACGGTTGAAACGGGAAGATTCGGGCCACGACTCAGAATATCAGCCCCGGGACGCGCCCTTCGCGCTTGCCCCGGCCCACCTCGCTCACGCTACCATGAGCCCTGATGGCCTTCGAAAAAGAACTCCAACTGGCGCGCGAGCTGGGCCACGCCGCCGGCCAACTCGCGCTGGCCCATCTGCGGCGCGGCATCGCCGCCGAGGACAAACCGGATGGCACGCCGGTGACCGTCGCCGATCGCGAATGCGAACGCCTGATCGTCGACGCCGTACAGCACGCTTTTCCCGACGACGGCCTGCTGGGCGAAGAGGGTTCCGCCAAGGACGCTCCCAACCGCCGCCGCTGGATTGTCGATCCCATCGACGGCACGCGCGATTTCCTGCGCGGCAATCACCTGTGGTGCAACCTGATCGCGCTCGAGGCCGCCGGCACCGTGGAACTCGGCGTCTGCACGTTCCCCATGCTGAACGAGAGCTACTGGGCTGTCCGCGGAGGCGGCGCCTGGAAGATGGCCGGCGCGGGAACCACCCCCATCCACGGCTCGGCCATCGCCGACATCTCGCGCGCCGTCATCTGCGCCAGCGGCATCGAGCGCATCATCGCCCTGCCGAACCCTGAAAAGCTGCGGTCATTCCTCGCCCGCTTCGAGGTCATCCGCAGCCTCGGCGGCGCTCTGGACGCCATGTCTGTCTGCGCCGGGCAGGCCGAGTTCTGGCTGGAGCCCGCCGCCAAACCCTGGGACCTGGCCGTGGTGCAGGTCATCGCCCGGGAATCCGGGTTGCGCTTCTTCGACCACACCGGCGCGGACACCATCTATGGCGGCGACGCCATCCTCTGCGTGCCCTCGCTGGAGTCCGCCGCGCGTGAGTTTCTCGGCCTGGCGTAGTGTCATGTCTCGCAGATTCTCTGACATTCACCGGCCATTCACCGTGGCGCAGGCGCCTGGCGCAGGTACGTGGCGCTGGTTCGTGGCGCAGGCA
>Ga0302319_10000546_pt1 | contig 85363 bp, 65 predicted proteins | sample Bog_T0_2_FD_203319 | JGI IMG/M metagenome (GOLD analysis project Ga0302319, IMG submission 203319) | Peat permafrost microbial communities from Stordalen Mire near Abisko, Sweden - Bog_T0_2 | ecosystem: Environmental > Terrestrial > Soil > Wetlands > Peat | place: Sweden: Abisko, Stordalen Mire...
GCATGGACGAGGATAGGATCCACTTGGTCATGCACGGCGGGTTCACCAGCAAGGAAAATGGAACGGGCCTGGGACTGAGCATATGCCGCCACCTGACCGGCGCCCACGGCGGAAGCTTCACGATCGAGTCAAAGCCGGGAGCAGGCACCAAGGTGCACCTCGCGTTTCCGGAGGCCATAAGGACATGACTGACCCAACGAGCCGCGATCAGGCCTGGGTAACGCCAAAGTGACTGAGGAGACAGAGTGCACCTGGCCTGCCCGGTTCGGTTCATGGGCTGAGCGTGCCCCCGATGCCAAAGCGCTTTGCAGGACGATTCGGGCTGTGCCCTGGAGGCTCAGGCCGCCCACCGTTAACGATGTTGGGGCAGTGATCAGGGAGGCGTGCCTGAACCGGACGCCCCTTTGGCCCGTAAGCAGGGGGTGCAACTGGGGCTACGGGTCTCACCTGCCTGCCCAGAATGGCTCGGTGATTCTAGACCTGAGCAAGCTGAACGCGATCGGCGACCTGGACCGGCCCTCGCTGAGCGTAAGGATTGAGCCAGGCGTCACGCAGGCCCTGCTTTACGAGTACCTGTGCAAGAACGCCCCCGACCTTGCCTTCAATGTCACCGGGGCTGGCCTCGAGACCAGCGTCCTGGGTAATGCGCTCGAGAGGGGTATCGGTTACAATGGGGAGAAGGATAGGGATGTCTATGCCCTCGAAGTCCTTTTGCCCGATGGCACCTCGATTGGTCCCGTGGCGGGACTCAACCACAAGGCCCGGCCCTGTCCGGCAGGACTCTCCACCGACGCGCTCTTTTTCCAAAGTAACTTTGGGGTGGTCGTCGGCGCGCGCATCCGGCTGAGGATTCGCCAGGAAGCTGAGGACGCGATCGTGATACAGGGCCCTCTTGATTCCGTTATAACGACATTAAAGTGGGCCTACGAGCAGCAGCTCATCTCAAATCCCACGCATGTCGCCGAGCCCGGGAGAGCTCATCGACTGGGCTATGGTCTCCTTCGCACTTTATGGCAGCGGAGCCCGACGCCTAAGGAGGTTAATCTCTGCTTCCCCGAGCAAAATTCCTACACGGGAATCGTGGCCATATACGGTCGCAGAAGGGTAATGAATGCCGCTTGGAGTGAGATCAAACGTAACAAAGCAAAAGGCGTAAAGCTATCCCGGGGCAATACGCACAAGCTCGCGCTCGCAGCGAAATGGCTAGGAAGGTTTGGTGCCCGCAACCAGGCCACTCGATTCAAGGCACTACGACCAATTCTTGGGTTAACGCTGGGTGAGCCGAGCGACGCAGGGCTTGCCTCCTTGGACGGCTACGAGGGTGGAAACCCCGACTACGCCAGCTGTGGGGCGATCTACGGGAACGCAGTTTCGGCAATCAGTCCGGAGAATGCCCGACGAGCGTGTGCCATCGTCCGCAACCAATGGAAGGATTCGGCGTTTACCTGGATCATCGTCGACTCCCGGTGCATGATAACGATCTACACGTTGCATTTTTCTGATTCTGAGGCCGGGGCTGCTCATGAAGCCAATCGTTCCATTGTGTGCGAACTTCGCTCCGCAGGTTATCCACAGTACCGCTTGGATGTGGACACAAGGCATGCGAGTGGCGCTGAGTCTATTGTCAGAAGGATCAAGGCGGCATTTGATCCGTTGGCTATTTTTGCTCCGGGTCGCTACGAATCATGATGCGCCGCCGAGTGAAGATAACGGGTTTGGGCCCAGTGACCCCTGCGGGCATCGGCCGAGAGATTTTCTTCATTGGAATCAATGAGCCGCTGAGTCGCGCGCGAGAGGTCACCCGCTATGACGGCAAGGGTGGACCATATGTGGCCGCCGAAGTCCGCGGCTTCAAATTAACTGATTGGGTGCTCGAGAGCCGAAACCCGAAGAGAATACCTCGCCAAACGCAGTTCGCACTCGCAGGCACGGCGCTTGCATTGTTGGATGCGGGTATCTCGCTGAGCGACTTGAAGAAGCTCGATCCTGTCGTCGTCAATGGAAGCGCATTGCAGGATCCGGAGATTAGCCAGCGTACCTACACCGGAGTTGCAACCAAAGGACCTCGCTTTGCCGTGCCGGCAGCAATTTACGATGCCGGCCCAAGTTCGATATCGAGCGCAATCGCCAAGTTGATTGGGACGCAATGCCGTACGATGGCCATGCACAGCGCATGCTGCGCGGGTTTGGATGCAATCGGTCATGGAACGGAAATGATAGCCAGCGGCCAGGCTGACATCGCGGTGTGCTGCGGCACCGAAGCGCCCGTGTTTAACCAGCCGATGCTTGAACTCACCATGGCAAAGCTGTCGCCCCGTAATTCTCGCGTCCCAACGGAGATGGGGCGTCCTTTCGATCTTTGGCGGAACACGGGTGTGATTGGAGAAGGAGGCTGCGTTATAATCCTGGAGTGTGAAAACAGCCCGAGGCCAGCCTACGCCTGGATCGGAGGGTATGCTTACGGTAACGATGACGAGGGTGTGCCTGCCAATGGGCTTGCCGAAACGATGAGGATGGCCCTTGCGAATGCGAATTGCTTGCCTGCGTCGGTCGACTACATAAACGCATGGGGACCGGGGCACACAGAGATTGATAGGGTCGAAGCCGATTGCTTGTGCCAATTGTTTGGTGACCGGATCGCTTCGATCCCGGTGGCATCCATCAAGGGAGCGATAGGGAATCCCCTTGCAGCGGCAGGGAGCATTCAGGTCTGCAGCACGGCGCTTTCCCTGAATACGGGTCGGATTCCTCCGACCGTCAATTGGGGGACCCCGGACCCGGAATGTCCTTTGAATCTGAGCACCTCGGCAAGGGATGTCGGATGCACGGTGGCGCTCATTAATTCACACGGACTTTGTGGGACCAATGCATCAATGGTCCTGTACAAGGAATGAACCCGGCAAATTTAGCAGCCTTCGTGGTGAGCCTAGTGGTTGGGCTCGGCGTCCTCTACGCAAATCCCAAGCGCCACATCAACCGCGCGTTCTTCCTTCTTTCGGTAAATGTCTCCGCTTGGGTCCTGAGTCTCGCATGGCTGACCGCGGAACCGGTGATCCCAAATCCTGTGCTTTGGATACGCATCGCTAGCGCTATTGCGGCATTCATTCCACTTCTGCTTTGGGTCATAAAGGATTGCGCGAAAGGAGCTGATCTTGGGTGGAGCAGTCTGAAGGCCGGTTGGCCCTGGGTGGTGGTGGCCTTTTGCATGGTGGCACTCTGTTTCTCTAGGTACTTTATCCCGTTTGAATCCACGCGCGAGCATCCGATGAGGGGTTTTGGTTGGACGCTGTACGCACTGGTAAACGCGGGAAGCTATGTGGTACTGCTCGCTGAGGCCGTATCCAGTGTCCAGTCCTTCTCGGGCTTACAAAAGATCGAGATCCAGACCCTGCTATTCGGGGGCACCGCTTCCGGCTTCACGGGCGTGGCGATGATGGTGCTGGGAACGGTCTTCAATATTCCCGCGCTTTCCCGATCAATCCCTATGGTTATCGTCGTCTTTTACTCGTTTACCGCTTGGGCGATAACGACACAGAAGATCTTCGATGCGCGACACCTATTCCGATCGGGCATTCAGCTAGCGGTGTCGATTGGTGCGGTCGCTTTCATCATTGGCTTAGCGAACAAAGTGCCGCCGACACAGGTTCCCAGAACGCTCGTAATCATCCTGTGTGCGTCTCTTATCACCCTCGTATTCAATCAGTTTAATCGCCATGTACTGAAGGCGACCCTTATGGGTGGCGACAAAGAGGGGCAGGGCGTCCGAGCGGCAATCCTTGCGACGGGCCGGGAAGAGTTTGACCGGGAGGTTCTGATTCGAAGGTTTGGAACAATCCTCGAGCATTGGTCCCGAGTTGATCATGCCCATTTTCTGATCTTGTCGAAGGAACAATATTCCAATGGTAACGTCAGCCTTCCGTATTCGTACCCAGGAACTAAAGAGCTCCTGGCGGGCACTTGGGCAACTCCGGAAAGTTTGCTCAGGCAAAGGGAGGGAGGGGGACGACGTGAGCTTGCCGAATTCCTCAAGGAAAATCACCTGAGCGTGATGGTGTGCGCACCAAGCGATGAAGGCAGACCGCCGTTTATTTTGGCGTTGGAAGTGAGGCGCGATCGAAGTCCGTTTACGTGGTCTGACATCAAGTTGCTCCAGGAGTGGACAACCATAATCGAGAACACCCTTTCTCGAATCAGCCTCACCCAGCAGGCGCGGGAATCCGAGCAACTTCGCACTGCAGGCCTTTTGGGGGCCAGCCTCGCCCATGAGATCCGCAACCCCCTCGTGACGCTGAAGACGATAGCCCAGTCTGCAGCGACGCGCTATAGCGATCCCGAATTCCGAAGGCTCTTGATTGAGCTGGTTCCGGCCGAGATCGAGAGGATTGAGGGCCTCGTGAGCGGCCTGATGGATCTGGGAAGGCCGCAGTACCCGCATTTTGAAAGCATCAGCCTAAACGAGGTGGTGGAGACAAGCGTCAAACTGGTCCGGCCGAAAGCCTTGGACGAATCCGTGTCGCTGACCTGCGTGTTGGGTGCAGATCCCGACGTGATTAATGCCGACCGAGCGTCGGTAAGGCAGGTGATTCTCAATCTGGTGATGAACGCCATTCAGGCGGTCGCCGAGAACGACGGAAGACGGGAAGTGCGGGTTCACACACTCAACGGAGAGACTACCCTGGTACTGGAGGTCTCGGATAACGGTCCGGGAATGCCTGAGGACATGCGGGAAAGGCTCTTTCAGCCCTTTACGACCAGCAATAAAACCAGTGGGATGGGTCTGGGACTAGCTATCACTGCGGATCTTGTAAAACTACACCACGGTCAAATTATCTTGGTAGAGGGGAACGATGTTGGCACAACTTTTCGGGTAACCCTTCCATGTCAGCAACCTTCATACTAACCTCTCAGGACTCTGAGCTCGCGTCTGAGTGGGCGCGCCAGCTACCGGTACCGCCTTTGGCGATCGCGGGAGGGGATGTTTTGTTGAGGGAATTGCTTCGGCCCGGGGCGCGAGTCTGGATCCGGGATATTCGCGACCCTGATGCGCAGTGCCCGGCCCATCCGGATACAGTGATGATTTTGGTGGGAGAGCCCAGGAGCCTTCCCTTTGAGGAGGCAAAGGCCAGTCGCTCTAATACCTACTGTTTGTCGTATGAGGAAAGCAGGATTCAGCTTTCCAGGCTTTCCCCGGTCGCTGCGGAACTGGCGCAGAACCGGGCTGTCCTTTCTGTCCTTCAAGATCGCCCTAAGAGGGTTGATCAGACGACAAACGATCCTTTTGACTCAGTTCGCCGCGGGAGCGACGACCTCGAGTTCCTCGCGGCGGCCATCGATCACCTGGAAGACCGGTCGCGGATCATCGATGAATTTCGCAGGGGTGTGCGTTTAAGAATTCGCTCATCAAGGGTTGCGGTGTTCCTGCGTGATGGGAAGCGATACTTTGCTGAAACGGAAGGATGGGAGTGCTCGCAAAATCACGACCTTGTCCGCTGGCTTCAGGAGCATGCGGCCATAGTGGATCCGTCTACCTTGGAGTCAGTGGAAAGCGCAGCCACCGAGACCGCGATTCGCCAGAAACTTGGCGAATGGAATTCGCGCCTGCTTGTCCCGCTGGAGGTCTATGGGGCCCTCGAGGGCTGGATTGTATTTGGCCCCCGTGCTGACGGCCGGTCTTACTCCATGGCTGACCGCGATGACGCGCTGATGATGGTCAGGCTATTCTCGCGGCTCCTCGGGCAGCACAGGATGCTGCAAAAGGCCATAGCCGTGCAGAAGGATGTGGGCCTGCTGCAGAAATTTGGGCCGAAGTTCTGCGTGATCGGAGCCTCGGGAAAGACCGAGGAGGTGCTTCCCGTCGAGGCACGCGAGATGGCGGCCATTGCACTTCGCGAGGGAAAGCGCATCGAACGCGAATACGGGAGAATCCGGGTTGCCGCGGGACCCATCCCTGGATTCGGCGGGTGCTGGGTCTGGTGGGACGAGTCGGCGATGACGGCCGAGTCCACCGCCCAGAAGCGCGAGGCCGAACGCCATCAGATACTAAATGACCTGGGAATCATGATCTCGCACGAGCTCGCGAACGCGATGTTCTCGGTCAGCACCTACTTCCAGCACCTGAAGCGCCAGAGGGCGCCGGAAGATGCCGTTCATCCGCTGATTGAGCGGGTGGGCAAGGACATGGAGAGGATGAAGGCGATGCCGCATCTTCTGAGCACCCTGTACGAGATGTCCAAGCAGCCCACGAGCCCGGTGGACATGAAGCGGGTGGTTCAGAATGTGGCAAAGGAGTCGGGGGGCACGGCCAACACCCCGGAAAACGGCCCGGTTATTTGGGGGCATGAGAAGAACCTGCAGGACGCGCTCCTTTGGCTCTGCCGGGAGATCCTTGAGACCAAGGACACGATGGAGCCCGTTGCGCGGGAGGCGAAGATCACCCTCTCCCTGCAGCAGAGGCGTCGGGGCGATGAGTCGATTTGCCTGGTCACCATTTCCTATCCGGGACTCCGGATGGACCAGATAAAGGTGGGGGAGGCCACGTCGACGGAGGAATACCCTACGGTTCCTGTCTACCTTGCGCGCGAAGTCATCCGGTTCCATTATGGGACGATCCACGTGGGACAAGGCCTGGATGGACCCGAGCTCATGATTGCTCTTAAGTCTAGACGGGTGAATGCGATAGCAGAGGTGGGACCCCTGGCGAAAACGGACTCCGCCTCTCCCTTCAGGCCTGCGGGCGGGGTAATATCTTCGTCTGACCCCGAGGAATTTCCGGCGTCCGCATGAGCGGCGAGTCAGACGGCTGGGACAGCTGCGTTTCCCGATGGGCAAAGTCTAGGCCCGATATCAGCGCCCTGGTGCAGATCGGTTCAAGGGCCCAGGGCGGAGCGACCGTCGACGAATGGTCGGACTACGATTACCACCTGGTCACCTCGAGGCCTGAGGCCTACCGCGACGGTTCCTTTGCCCGGGAACTGGGGAAATGCTGGGTTTCAGGCGCGCAAGTTGCATTTGGCAACGCAGTAAAGATTACAGCGGTCTATGAGGGAGCGCTGGAGGCGGACTTCGTCGTCCTTAGCAGCCTCGATGTCAGGATCGTCATGGCAGCCTTGAAATGGCCTTCCACCGCGCGGTTCTGGCCAAGGGCCCTCAGGCTTGGGGTCGAGAGCTTCCAAATCGTCGCGGCACCGGGGTGGAGGGTGATCAAGGGGGGGGCGGCATGGGAGCGTCGGTATTCCAGGGTCAGCCCGCTTCGCTCCGTCCTTTCCGAGCGCGAGTACACCCAATTGTGCGGTGAATTCTGGACGCAGCTGGTCTGGGCGGCAAAGAAGGCGGTCCGAGGAGAATACCGTGCAAGCCAGAGGGCGCTGCATCTTCACCTGCTTGAAAACACCATGCGGATGCTCCAGGAGCAGGCGCTGCTCGAGGGGCGAAAGGCCTATCCCCTGAGTCGGCGGGCCGAGGGCTGGCTGACGGAGCGAGAGCTAAGGGGGACCGACATCGATTCCGCACCGAGCGGGGCGCCCCTCCTTGCCGCGCTTGAGAAAATCTCCGGAACTTTCGCGGAGTCCTCGGCTGCAGTTGCAACGCTGCGCGGTTGGAATACCTCGCAGCAGGGCGAAGTGACCGCCTGGCTCGGCGAGAAGAGGCTCAGCTTGACTGGAAAAGCTCGGCAATAACGTCCTCAAGCGGGACGTCCTCGATCGTGATGTCCGCGACAGGACCCGTGGCCAGGACCTCCTGGGCCACCGCGACGACATCGTCGCTGGAAACTCGCAGGGTGAACGAGCCATCGTCGTCCCGCTTGGTCTCGCCGTACTTGGAGCGCCACGCCTCGTTGAACGTGGCGTCCTTGGGGATGAAACGGACAATCTTTTTGCGGCTGCCTGAGCCCGCCTCGAGGCGGTCCAGCTGGCCGTCGTAGATCTTGCGGCCCTTGTGGATGACAATGACCCGCTCGCAGAGCTCCTTGATGTCTGCCATGTAATGGCTGGTCAGGACGATGGTGACCTTGTGGCGCCGGTTGTAGTCGCGCAGGAACAGGCGCACCGCCCTCTGCGAAACGACATCGAGACCGATCGTGGGCTCGTCCAGGAAAAGGACCTTTGGGCGGTGGATGAGCGCGGCGATCAGCTCCATCTTCATCCGCTCGCCGAGCGAGAGTTCGCGGACCATGACGTTGAGCTTCTCGCTCACGCCGAGGAGCGTGACGAGCTCGTCCAGGTTCTTCTTATAGTCATCCGCGGGCAGCCCATAGATGGCCCGCAAGAGGGCAAAGGACTCGATCGCGGGCAGGTCCCACCAAAGCTGATTCTTCTGCCCAAGCACCAGGGCGAAGATTCGCCGGTAGGCGTTCTCCCTTTTCGTGGGATCGAAGCCTGCCACCCGCGCCGAGCCCGAGGTGGGAAAGATGAGCCCTGAGAGCATCTTCAGGGTCGTTGTTTTTCCTGCACCGTTGGGTCCCAGGAAGCCGACGAATTCGCCCTCGGCGATCGAAAAGGTCACGTCCTTTGCCGCCGCCGTCTCGTCATAGGTGCGGTTAAAGAGGCCCTTAACGCCGCCCCAGAAGCCAGGCTGCTTCCTGTAGGTGCGGAAAACCCGGGTCAGATTTTTCACTTCGATCATGTTCGCGATGAAAGAAGCACAACTACGCGGTCAGATCGAACCCAGCTTGGAGAAATCGAGCACGGTGTGGCTGATGAGGCCCGCCTCCAGGGCGGCCCGGTCCGTCATAGGGGACTGGGGGGACGTGTCCTCGCCCAGCTTGAACACGAGCTGGTGTGCCCCGTTCTCAGGCTGGGGGCTGAAGAGGCCCGGTAGCATCACTCTGGCCGGTATCGTACGGCTCACCCGAGACGCGTCCGTGCACGGGTAGGGGAAGTTCACATTGTGAACAATGAAGCTGCGCCGGGGCGTGCCCTCCACCAGGTCTCGTGCGATCCTGGCCGCATGGCGTGCACTGGCCTGAAGGGTGGCGAGAAGCTCCTCATCGGGCTTCCCGCCCAGGTCCTTGATCCGCTCATACACTGGAACATCAAGACTCTGTGAAAGCGCGATGCCGGGAAGGCCATGCAGGGCGCCCTCGCAGGCGCCGGCCACGGTCCCGCTGCCAAGGATGAACCCGAGGCTCGCGTTCAGGCCGACGTTGATCCCGCTCAAGACCGCGTCGGGCGCCGAAGGAAGGAGGTGGTCTATCCCGATATTCACGCAGTCGCTTGGCGTGCCGTCCACGATCCAGGTAGGACAGCCAAGACCCAGGTCCGCCTTTTCCGAGCGCACGGGCCTGTGGCGGGACTTGGAGGCCCCCGTCCAACTTTGCTCTATCTTGGGAGCAACGACAAAGACCTCGTGGTCCGCGGCGATGAGCGCGCGGACCAGCTCGTGCAAGAAGACGCAGCCGATGCCGTCGTCGTTCGTTACAAGAAGCCTCACCCCTTAGGACTGGGCTGTCTCGGATGCAGGAGCGCCTTCGCCCTGCTTCTGAGCTTCCATTTCCTTCATGGCGGCCTTGCGCGAGAGGCGCACCTTGCCGGAGCGCTCGTCAATGCCGATGCACTTGACCCAGATCATGTCGCCCATCTTGACGACGTCCTCGGTCCTGCGCACCCGGAAATCGGCCAGCTCCGATATGTGGACCAGGCCTTCCTTGCCGGGCGTGCACTCGACGAAGCAGCCGAAGTCCTTGATGCCGGTCACGCGGCCATTGTAGAGCTTGCCGGTCTCGATCGGGGCGCCGCCGCCACCGCCGCCACCGCCGCCGCCGCAAAGGCCGTCGATCTCCTGGATGGCGCGGGCCATGGCCTCGCCGTTGTTGGAATAGATGAAGACCTTGCCGGAGTCGTCTTCGGCAATGTCGATCTGCGCGCCGGTTGTCTCGGTGATTCGGCGTATGGTCTTACCACCGGGCCCGATCAGCAGGCCGATCTTCTCGGGGTCGATCTGGATCGTCTGGATCCGGGGGGCATACTTGCTCAGGTCGGCGCGGGGCGCCGGCATGACGGCAAGCATCTTGCGAAGGATCTCTATCCGGGCGTCGCGGGCCTGGAAGATGGCCGTCTTGGCGATCTCAAAGGGCAGGCCGTTGATCTTCAGGTCGAGCTGGAAGCCCGTGATGCCCTTGGTCGTGCCCGCGAGCTTGAAGTCCATGTCGCCGAAGTGGTCCTCTTCGCCGATGATGTCGGTGATGGTGACCCACTTTGCGATCGAGCCGTCGGCGGCGTTGTCAGTCATCAGGCCGCAGGAGATGCCTGCGACCGGTGCGATGATCGGGACGCCGGCGTCCATGAGCGAGAGGCAGCCGCCGCAGATCGACGCCATCGAGGTCGAGCCGTTTGAGGCCATGATCTCGGACACGACGCGGATCGAGTAGGGGAACGCATCCTCCGGGGGGAGAATCGGCACGAGCGAGCGCTCGGCCAGGGCTCCGTGCCCAATCTCGCGGCGGCCGGGGGAGCCGAAGCGCCCCGTCTCACCGACCGAGAACGGCGGGAAATTGTAATGGAGCATGAAGCTCTTGCTGGTGGCGCCGCCGGTCAGGCCGTCCATGTCCTGAGCCTCCTTTGTCGGCCCGAGGGTGGTGATGACCAGGGCCTGGGTGTCGCCGCGCTCAAAGAGGGCGCTGCCGTGTACCATCGGGAGCACGCCGGCCTCGCAGCCAATTTGCCGGAGGGTCTTGGCATCGCGCCCGTCTGCGCGCACGCCGCGCTCCAGCACGGTCTTGCGGTAGGCCTTGTACTGCAAGTCCTCGAAGACGACGTTCAGGTCGACATCGCTGAACTTGCCCTCGCCGAGTTCCGCCACGAGCGCGGCTTTGGCCTCTTCCTTGATGGCCTTAACATTGGCTCCGCGGGCGGCCTTCTCCTTGCCGAAGATGGCGTCCGGAATCTTGGGTCCGGCTATCCGCTCGATGATCGCGCGTGCCTCGGGCGAGGCTCCGACGATCGGGAACGTGGCCTTCGGTTTGCCGGCGATCGAGACGAGCTCCTTGATTGCCTTGATGATCGGCTGGATGGCCTTGTGGGCAAACTCGAGCGCCTCAATGAAGCGATCCTCGGGAAGCTGGTCGGCGCTGCCCTCGATCATCAGCATGTCCTTTTCATTGCCGACGTAGATCAGGTCGAGCGAGGAGGAGAACATCTGCTCGATCGTGGGATTGGCGATGAACTGGCCGTCGATAAGTGCGATGCGCGAAGCAGCAATCGGCCCGTTCCACGGAATATCGGAGATGGCGAGGGCGGCACTGGCGCCGTTCACCATGGCGATGTCGGCTTCATTCTTCTGGTCCGCAGAGAGGAGGATGCCAACGATCTGGACCTCGTTCAGGAAACCCTCGGGGAAGAGGGGGCGGCAGGGACGGTCGCAGAGGCGGGAGGTCAGAATCTCCTTTTCGCTCGGGCGGCCTTCGCGCTTGAAGTAGCCGCCGGGGAAGCGGCCCGCTGCGTGGTACTTTTCGCGGTAGTCGACGGTCAGCGGAAACCAGTCCTGGCCCGGCTTGGTGGTCGCGGCAACCGTCGTGGCGACGAACACGTTGGTGTCGCCGACGGTGACGTTCACGGCGCCGTTCGCGAGTTTGCCGATCGAGCCGGTTGAGAATGTGATCCCGTATTCGGGGACGATAACGTTGTGTTTCTGATTCATGTCTTTGATTTCTTTGGTCTTAAGTAACTGTCGACGGCGTCATTTATGGGTGCCTGTCGAGGTATCTTTCATGGGTGGCACAGGGCGCGCGGGCCCTGCGTGCTTCCGTCGGTCTCGCTTTTGGATTCGAGAGATTTCCGTTTGGCGCCCCCCCGGGTGCCCGCTTCAGGCTGCCTGGGCGGCAAACGGAAATGTCCCGCCTCCGTGTCGAGTGTCCTAATGACAACAGGCGACCCGCGGATCGGGTCGCCTGTGTGGCGAAAGCGTTATTTGCGCAGATTCAATTTCTGCAGCAGTTCGTTGTACTTGGGCAGATTATGGTGCTTGAGGTAATCGAGCAGCTTGCGACGGCGGCTCGCCATCTGGAGCAGGCCACGGCGGGAGTGGAAGTCCTTCCTGTGGGTCCGAAGGTGCTCGGTCAGATGGTTGATTCGTGCTGTCAGGAGAGCGATTTGCACCTCGCTCGAACCGGTGTCCTTTTCGTGGATTTTGTACTCTGCGATGATCTCGGGCTTAACGACTGTAGGCATTTTGTATGTAGTTGTGTTGCATGACTGTAGAGAGCCCTTGCAGGCTCCGTGCCACCAGCCCCACCGAAGAATTTCCTCGGCCGAGCCGGCGTCACCGTTCCAGCCCGGCGGGATGCCGGACCAGTCATGGCGGGCCCCTCAACTGTCGGGAACCCACTGACGCAAGGGAATAACTTCAAAAAGCGCGGACTTGGGCGCAAGGCCAAAATTCAGGGCCCTTTTCAGCCCTGGATGAGGTGGAGCCGCTTTACCCCTGAGCAGCCGGGGATCTTGCGGACCCTTTCGAGGATCTCGGCCCTGTTCATAAAGAGCTCGTTTCTCACCACGGCATGGGTGGCATGGATGATCAGTCGGCCCAGCTCGTCGATCCTCACGGCGTTCGAGTATGAGGCATTGGCCGGACCGACGACCTCAGGCCACTTGTCCCGAATGGCCTGTTCAGCCGTGGGTACCCCGATGCCGTATTTGGCCTTCAGGGCATCGATCACCTCGGCAACCCCCATCGAGGGTTTGCGGCGGATGCCCTTTGGGTCCTCGGAGGGAATTTTCCGCAGGGAGGAGATGAGGTCCTCGGCCAGCCTGCTCAGCCTATGGGGCTCGTCCTGCATGGCGTTAGGTTGTAGTCCCGGCCAGCGAGGCCCTTACGGCCCCAAAAACATCCTCCACGGAATGAAGCCGGACGCAGAAGTTGTGATAGGAGTCGCCTGGGATGCATTTATCGGGGGCGACACAGGCCCGGCACGGCATCGGGGAAACGAGCTGGATGTGCCCCTTTCCGTGGGGCTTAAAGAGCACGGGATTCTGGGAACCGTAAAGGGCGACGACCCGGGTGCCCACCGCGGCGGCGACGTGCATGGGACCGCTGTCATGGCAAAGCAGGAGGGTGGAGACGCTTGCCAGGGCGGCTAGGCTCGGGAGAGAGAGGGGTTCCTCCACGGTGAGAAGGTGGGTCTTCGCCTTTGCGCGGATCGAAGCGATCAGCCTTCCCTCGGCCGGTCCGCCGACGAGCACGGCCTGCAGGCCCAGCTCGTCCTGGGCGCGGTCGCATACGGCGGCAAACCGCTCATGCGGCCAGATTCGCCAGGCGCTGCGGCTGCCGGGGTGGACGAGTAGCGTGCGGCCCTGCGCTCCGACAAAGCGCTTCCACTCGAGGACGTCGGCCTCCCTCGGGATGAGCCGCACCTCCCGGGTTGCCACCGGGACCCCGGCGGGCCCGAGCGCCTTCAGGTAATACTCGCTGATGGGCTGCGCCTCGTGCTCCGCCTCCGGCTCGTACGCCACATCGGTGTAGAGCGGGCGGAGCTTGAGCGGATGGGCGCCGTGGTGGAGCGCGATCCGCATGGGGGCACCGCTTAGCCTGGAGATGAGCGCCGTCTTCTCGGTGTTGTCGATGTCGAGGACATGCGTGAAGCGCTCCCTGCGGATCCTCCCAATAAATCCCGGCCAGGAGGCAACGCCCTGCGGCAGCTCGATCGTTGCGTTGACATCGGGGTTTAGGGTCAGGATCCCGGCCCACGCCGGTTCTACCAAGGCCACGATGCGGGCCTCGGGCCAATGGAGCCTCAGGTTCCTGAAGAGCGACCCGAGGAGCACCACGTCGCCCAGGTACCTGCGCCGGATGACGAGAATCCTCTGGGGGGGCTGCATGGGGCGTTCGGCCGGGAGCCGATCAGGAGGCCTCGGTCCGCTGCCGGTCGTAGAGCGTGCGGTAAAGACCCTCGGTCGCGTAGAGCTCGGCGTGATTTCCCCGGGCGACGATCGAGCCCTTGTCAAAGACAAGAATCATGGAGGCGTCGCGGATCGTGCTGAAACGGTGCGCGATGATGAGCACGGTCTTGCCCACAACGAGCTTCTTCAGCGCGTCCTGGATCATCTGCTCGCTCTGCGAGTCCAGGGCCGACGTGGCTTCGTCCAGGATGAGGATCGGCGCGTTGCGTAGGAACGCGCGGGCAACCGCGAGGCGCTGCTTTTGGCCGCCCGAGAGGCGCGCTCCCCGTTCGCCGACCACCGTGTCGTAGCCGTTCGGAAAGGACCGGATGAACTCGTCGGCGTGGGCCTGGACGGCGGCCGCACGCACCTCGGCTGGCGTGGCATCCAAGCGCCCGAGTCGAAGGTTGTTTTCGACCGTGTCGTTGAAGAGCATCGGGTCCTGGGAGACGAGGGCGATGTTCCTCCGGAGGTCGGCCAGGCGCATCTGCCGGTTATCAATCCCGTCGATCTCGATCCTGCCTTCGTCGGCGTCAAAGAACCGGGGCACGAGATTTGCGAAGGTGGTCTTTCCGGCCCCGCTTGGACCCACCAGGGCGCACACGGTCCCGGCAGGGATCTCGGCGGATACGTGAGTCAGCACGGGCTCGTCGGACTTGTAGGCGAACGTCACGTCCTTGAACGAAATATTCCCGTGGGAGCGGCGGACCTCGACCGGGTTCGGGGGGTCTTTGATCGTTACCGGCTCGTTGAACACGACCTCGAGGCGGTCGAGGGAAGCTTCACCCCTCTTTATATCATTGTTGATCGCACCCAGCTTCTTGATCGGGTCATAGCTCAGGAAGATCGCTGTTACGATGGCCAGAAATGACTTCAACTGGACCCCGGCGAAATAGGCGTAAACAAAGACGACAGCTATGCCGAAGGCTGAGATGATCTCGATCGAGGGCGTGAGGGCCAAGGCATACTTGGCAACCTTTAGCTGCACCTTTATCAGGGCACTCGTCTCAAGGGAGAACGCCTGGGCCTGGCGGTTCTCGAGCCCGAATGCGCGCACCTCCTTGGCGGCGCTTAGGTTCTCACTGAGGCTGTTGGTCACCGAGCCCAATTGCGTCTGCATCTGGTAGGCGCGTTTCACCAGTTTCTTGCCGACATAGCGGATCGGAAAGACACAAAGAGGGATGATGGCCAGGCAGGCGACCATGAGCGCGCTTCCCTTCTCGCGGGAGGTGATGTAGACGACGGAGCCCAGCGCGAACAGCAGGGTGGCCGGCTGCTTCATCCCGTCGTTGGCGACCGTGGTGAGCGTGGTTTGGAGCTGGTTGGTGTCGGCAAGGCCCCGGGATATCAGGTCGCCCGTGGTCTGCTTCTGCAGAAACGAAAGGGATAGGACCTGCAGCTTCTTGAAGTAATCGAGCCTTATCGCCTCGAGAATCCTGACGCCTGCAGACTGGATCAGGAAACTGTTCAGGTATCCGGCGACGCCTCGGATCGTGAAGACAATGGGCAGCCACATCGCTATCGCGACTACCTGCCATAGCGTGAGGTGAACCGACTTGGGGTCGAAGACTCGCGGGAGAATATAATATTGCATCACCGGCAGGCCGGCGCCGCTGGATGCTCCGTAAATGATCCCGGCCAATATGGCCCAAACCAGAGTGCCCCTGACGGGCTTCAGGTAGGAGAGGTAGGGCTTGAAGCGGCGTAGCATGGTCTTGGGGTTGGGGGCGGGGTCAGTCCTTGGAGGCCCTCACATCCAATGCGTCGCGGAGCCCGTCGCCGAGGAAATTGAGAGAGAAAAGAGTTAGGGAGAAGAGGGCGCCCGGGAAGACAAGGAGCCACCAGAACTCCTCCATCTTCTCGGAGCCGTCCTTGATGAGCACGCCCCATGAACTCATGGGTGCCTGGACGCCGAGCCCGAGGAAGCTGAGGAACGCCTCCAGAAGCATGACGGCGGGAATCGTAAGGGTGGTGTAGACGATGACCGGGCCGAGGACATTCGGGATCAAATGCCTGAAGATGATGCGCCGTCGGCCTAGGCCCAGGGCACGGGCCGCTTCTATGAATTCCATCTTCTTTATGGACATCACCTGGCCCCGAACGATACGGGCCATCGTGAGCCATTCCACGGCCCCGATCGCGAAGAAGAGCAGGAAGATGTTTCGCCCGAAGAACACCATTAGGAGAATGACGAAAATCGCGAACGGCAGGGCGTAGAGAATGTCCACCAGGCGCATCATGACGGTGTCCACCTTGCCCCCGAGGAAGCCGGCCACCGCCCCGTAGGTGACCCCGATGGCGAGGGCGACAAAGGTCGCGACGAGCCCCACCGTTATCGAGATGCGCCCCCCGTAGAGAACGCGCGCCAGGAGGTCGCGGCCGAGCGTGTCGGTCCCGAGCCAATGCAGGCTGCCTGGGGGCACCGCGCCCAGGTCAAGGTTCTGCTCCTCGTAGGACTGCGAAAAAATGGGGCCGGCTGCGCAGGCCAGCGCGAGCGCGATGAGGATCACCCCGCCGGCGATCGCCAGCCTGTTGCTCTTCAGGCGGTGCCAGGCGTCGCTCCAGGGCGAATGTCCGTGCTCTATGTCCAGGGGCTTCACTCGAATTTGAGCTTGGGGTTCATCCACACCTGCACGACGTCAACAACGAGGTTCATCCCGATGATAAATCCGGCGTAGAGGACCACGGTCCCCAGAACCAGCGTGTAGTCGCGGTTGAAGGCCGAGTTGACAAACTCGCGGCCTATCCCGGGTATCTGGAAGATCGTCTCGATCACGAAGGATCCGGTCACGATGCCCGCGATCGCGGGACCGAGGAACGAGACGACGGGCGCCAGTCCCCCCCGAAGGGCGTGCTTGAGGATGACCCGGGTCTCGCTCGCGCCCTTCGCTCGTGCGGTCCTTATGTAGTCCTGGCTCAGCACCTCGAGCATCCCGCCGCGCGTGAGCCGCGCCACGTAGGCCGCGTAAACCATGCCGAGCGTCAGACTCGGCAGGACCCGGTCGATCGGCCCGTACCAGCCGGAAGCGTTGAACCAGCCGAGATGAATCGCGAAGAGGAGAATCAGGAGCGGCCCCATGACGAATGTCGGTATGCAGATACCGATCATTGCGAAGGAGGAGCACACATAGTCGATCCATGTATTGCGTTTGATGGCCGCGAGGACGCCAAGAGGAAGGCCGACTGCGAGCGCCACGCTCAGTGAAAGCAGGCCCAGTTCCACAGACACAGGGAGCTTCTCCGCGATGATCTCGTTCACCGAGCGGGTGGGGTACTTGAAGGAGGGGCCCAGGTCCCCCCTCAGGATGCTGCCGCAGTAGTCGAGGTACTGGCGGTAGAGGGGCTTGTTCAAACCATAGTGCGCCTCCAGGTTCCGCATGATTTCCGGCGTCACGGCCCTCTCGGCGGTGAAGGGGCCGCCGGGCACAAAGCGGATCATGAAGAACGTGGCCGTGATGATCACCCACACCACGGGGATCGTCTGGAGGAGGCGCAGGGCTACGAACCGGATCATTTCTTCTCAGGGCTTCACGCGAATCCCCCGGGGGGATGGCTGTCCCGCGGGTTCTGCAGGCATCGCTTTACCTTGGTGCTCACCATGTGCGGTATCGTCCGGCAGAATATGGGGATATCCGGGCTCTCGTCGACAAGTATGGCGGCCCATTTCGGTCGCACGAAACAAGGGTCGAGTCACGGCCTGAGGCAGGAGTGGAGCCTGTGGGGTCAATGCGTGCCGGCCATCATGGCGTCGCGCCGAGCCTTGAATTCACAGCCCGGCTTCCACTGGGGCCACTGGTCGGTCTTAGCGAGATTCTGGCCGATCCGGAAGAGGAGGTCGGCGTCCTGGGCCGCGCCGCTCAGGTCCCACCAGGGCTTAATCTCGTCGGTCACCTTGTGGTAGTCGTTGGCGACATATTCGTCGCGCCGCATGTGGCCGTAGCCCTCGGGCTTGCCGATGATGTCCTCGCCGCCGCCCGCGTAAAACGAGGGCACGCCGACCTTCGCGAACTCGAAGTGGTCGGAGCGGTAGAAGCCGCCCTTTTCAGGCTGAAGGTCGGGGACCATGATGCGCCCGTCCTTTGCAAGGAGGTCCCTGGCGACGTCCTCTATCGTGGTGTTGCCGTAGCCGATGACCTCCAGGTCCCGGGCCCTGCCGCTCGGCTGCAGGACGTCGATATTGATGTCGGCCAGGGTCTTGGTGAGCGGGTAGAGGGGATGCTGGGCGTAGTATTCCGAGCCCAGGAGGCCCTGCTCCTCGCCGGTCACAGCGAGAAAGAGGATACTGCGCTCGGGGCGTTCCGCGGGTGGGAGCTGCGTGAACTCCCGTGCGATCTCCAGGATTCCTGCGCAGCCGGAGGCGTTGTCGAGGGCCCCGTTGAAGATCTGGTCGCCCTTCAGTCGGGTGTTGCGCCCAAGGTGGTCCCAGTGGGCCGTGTAGATGACGTACTCTTCGCTCCGGGCAGGCTTGGAACCCTCAATCTTGGCGATCACGTTGCGCGAGGCGAGGGGGCGGATCTTGTTGGTCACGCTGAAGCTCGCCTTGGCGTTGAACGCCACCGGGCGGAAATCCTTGCTCACCGCCGCGGACTTTAGTGTGTCGAAGTCCTGGCCGGCCGCGGCGAAAAGGCGCTTGGCGAAATCGAGCGTGAGCCAGCCCTCAATCGGGACGCGTCCTGCGTTGCCATCTGCGGACTCGAGCACGAAGTTTTCCCGGCCCCAGCTGCCGGAAACCACGGCGTAGGGATAGCCTGCGGGCCCCGTCTCGTGAACGATCAGGCACGCCGCCGCGCCCTTGGCCGAAGCCTCCTCGTACTTGTAGGTCCAGCGGCCGTAGTAGGTCATCGCCTTGCCCTTGAACATGGAGTCATCGAGCTTTGAAGGGTCCTTCAGGTCGCGGACCGGCGGGTCATTGATCAGCATGACCACCGTCTTGCCCCGCACATCGACGCCCTTGAAGTCGTCCCAGCCGTACTCGGGCGCCACGACGCCGTAGCCGACAAACACGATGTCGCTGTCCTTGACGTCCACCTGCGGGGCGATGTGACGCGACACGGCGACGTAGTCGTTGAGGACCAGGGGAGTGAGGGTCTTTCCCCCCACCGCGAAGGTCGTGGACGGGGAGGAGAGGATCCCGTCCATGGGAACGTTCTGGATGTAGGTCCCGTCCGGGTTGCCCGGCTTCAGCCCGAGTTTGATGAACTCCTGCTGGATGTAGGCCACCGCTTTGTCCTCCCCTGGAGTCCCGGGCGCGCGGCCCTCGAACTCGTCCGAGGAAAGGACCCTTATGTGCTCCAGGATTCTGGAGGCCGCAGCCGAGTCAGGACCCTGAGCGGCGTCCTGTGCCGAAGCTGAAACAGCCCATACTAGGACCAGAGCCAATCTAGGAATGAATCTCATCGGGCAAAGTGTTTGTGCCGTGGCGGAAATGGCAACTCTGCCTTCGCTGACCGCGAAAGGACGAAGTTTGACTGTGCGCGACCGGGCATCGAAGATTGACCCATAGCTTGGAGAGCAGCTGACGATGCCGATTTACGAATTCTACTGCCCGGAGAACCACCGTATCTACCAGTTCTATGCGCGTACGCTCGCGCAGGGCCGGAGCGTGCCGAAGTGCCCTGACAACCCGGGCTTCACGATGCGAAAGATGCTCTCCTCGTTTGCAGTCGTGGGCGGCGGCAAGAAGGGAGAAGGAGCCGAGGCGCCCGAATCCGCCGATGCACCTGCCGACGGCAGGATGGAGGCGGCGATGGGCCAATTGGAGAGCGAGTTTACGAGCGTTGACGAGAATGACCCCCGAGCGATGGGCCGAATGATGCGCAGGATGGCCGAACTCACCGGCGAGAAGATCGACGGCCCGATGGAGGAGGTCGTGCGCAAGCTCGAGGAGGGCGCGGACCCCGATTCGCTCGAGGAGGAGCTCGGCTCCGAACCCCAGGATGAGGCGACGGCCGCCGTCCAGGCCGGGGAGCGGGATGCGGGCCGCGCGAAGCGGGTGAGGCGCGCCGCGCCGCTGCGGGACCCGAAGCTCTACGATTTTCCATGACTGACTTCCTCACAGGGATCACGCAACGAATCGAGGCGGCAAAGGCTGCCGTGATGGCCGAGACGGGCCTGCTCCACCGCGAGTTCGGCAAGGCAGAGAGCCGCTGGAAGAGCGACGGGACGCGGGTCACCGCGGTGGATATCGCGATATCCGAGAACATCTTCAAGCGGCTCCGCGCCAGCTTCCCCGAGGACCAAATGTTCAGCGAGGAGCTTCCCGAAGGCGAGGGGCCGATCCCGGTCACGTCCCGTTTTGGGTGGGTCCTGGACCCGGTCGATGGGACCAACAACTTCGCGCTCGGGATCCCTTACTGCGCGATCTCCCTGGCGCTGATCGTCCACGGCGAGCCTGTCTACGGCGTCGTCTACGACCAGAGCCGGCGGGTGCTCATGCATGGGGGCCCGGGATACGGCATGTTTGACGGGGACCGCAGGACAACGGTTTCTACGGCGAAGCCGACCACGGAGACCCTGGTTGGATTCCACAGCCCCAATGACAAGGCCCTCGTTCCGGCCGCCGAAGCCGTCATCACCCACTTCAAGGTCCGTAGCCTCGGCAGCGCCACGCTCCACTTGGCCTACGTGGCCGCGGGGCTCTTTGGCGGCGCCGTCGACTTCAACGTGAAGATCTGGGACCTGGCCGCGGCGATCCCGCTCTGCCGCGCGGCCGGCGGCGAGGTCACCTTTCTCAATGGCGAGCAGCTGCCGATGAAGGTGTTCGACCTTAAGATGAGGCCGATCATGTACGTGGCCGGTGCGCCCGCCATGGCCTCACGGCTCGCGACCCTCCTGGCCACGCGCTAGGTGCCTAGACCTGGTACTGCTGGAGAGGGACAGGGTCCAATACGTGCGCCTTGGGGAGCTTTTCCGCCAGCTGCTGCGCGAACCACTTGCGTGCGTCTGGGTCGCCGTGCGTGAGCACGATGCTCCTCGCGTCGGTCTGCACTGCGAACTGGAGGAGTTCCTCGCGGTCCGCGTGACCGCTTAGCTCGAAGCGTTCGACCCTCGCCTTTATCTTGGTCTTAACATTCGCGGTCTTGAAGAGGAAGGTGTCGCCGGGCTTGGACGCCAGGAGCACGCCACCCGGTGTGTCGGGATCGCAGTAGCCGACGAACCCGATCGTGTTGCGCGCGTGGCCGAGGAGCCCCGAGGCCAGCGTGTAGCTCGGTGTCCGCTCGACCAGCATCCCCGAGCTGATGATGTAAAGGGCGTTCTGCTGCGGGTCCTCCCCGGGCGTGAGCACCCGCGGCAGCGGCCGAACCTTGAGGTCTTTGACCATCCCGCGGTTAAACTGGATGTGCTTGGTCTTGCGGCTGATCTCGTCGAAATAATCGACGAGGTCCATGCCGAGGCCGGAGCCGTAGATCGGGCATTCCACAAGCCGGCGGAATTTCCGCGCGTCATGGATGATCGAGAGGATCTCCTGCATGCGTCCCAGCGCGAAAACGGGAATGAGGAAGGACCCTCCCTTCTGTATCGTGTCATTGATGGACTCGACCAGGCGCGCCATCTCATGACCCCGGGTCTTGTCGGGATGGCGCTCCGTGGTTCCGCGGGTCGTCTCCATGACCACGGTGTCGAAGTGGCCTGCCGGAAATTTGGCTCCGGGGAGCGTGCGCTGGTTCTCGAAAAGGACGTCGCCCGTGAAGAAGATGGCCCGGTGCTTGTGACGGATCTCGACGGCTGCCGCACCCGCTACGTGGCCGGCCGGGTGCAGGACGACCTCGATCTCATCGCGCCCAGACTTGAACTTCTTGACGATTCCGAACTGCACGGGGGTCATGCGCTTAGCAATGCGGTCGATCTCCTCGTGGGTGAAGAGGGGGTAGTCGGGGATGTCCTGGTCCTCGCGCTGGCGCATCATGACGCTCGCCGAGTTGTGGAGCATGCGCTCGATCAGCATCCGACTAGAGGAGGTCATGATCACCGCCGCATTCGGGAATTCCCTCATCGTGAGCGGCAAACTTCCTATGTGATCTAGATGGCAATGCGTTACGATAATCAGGTCGACGTTCTTGCCCCTGAGGAGTCCATGGTCCGGCGCCGCCCGCCGGCCCACCTTCTTCGGATGCAACCCCGAGTCGATCAAGATGTTAAGGTCCCCAAGCTGGACGAACAGCGAGTTGGCGCCGATGCCGCCATCGCGGTTCAGATCAATGAGCTTCATTAGTGCCCCGATCTAGAAGGGGGATTGCGAACTATTCAAGCGCCGGGCTTCTGGACCCATAAGATTGTTTTCATTCAGGGACGACCAGGTCGAACGGGGGAAGGAGCACGTGGACCTTCACCCCGGAATCATCGACGCCGTGGAAGCTGCCCAGCACGTGGGCGTTGCATCCGGTGATATGGTGGCTGTTGTAGGAAAACTCCTCGCCAGGAGCCAGGCGGGGCGTCTCGCCGACGATCTTGTCGCCCTCGATGACCTGTCGGTCGCCCTTGCCGTAGTCGATCACCCACTTGCGTCCCAGGAGCGTGACGTTCCTGTCCGAGCCGTTGCGGATTGTGATGTAGTAAACAAACGCGTGCGGCTTGTCCTCCGGCAAGCTCGCACCTCCGTTGTGGTGCACGAGCCTGTCCAGACGGGCCGTAAGGCCGGGTAATTGTTGTGAGGAGCCGCACTTCACAATAATAAGAGTGTGCCGCTTCCGCGGCTCCGCAAGTGGCTTTCCGCTTGATGCCCGGCGCGCGGGGCCGCACAAACGCCTCTAGCATGCGCAAACTCGCCCTACTTTCGGTCAGCGACAAGCATGGCCTCGCGGAATTCGCCGCGGCCCTCGTGAGGGACCACGGCTACACGCTCCTATCGACCGGGGGCACGGCCCGGATGCTGCAGGAAAAGGGCCTTCCGGTCACTGAGGTGGGCCAGCACACCGGCTTCCCCGAGATCATGGAGGGCCGGGTGAAGACGCTTCATCCGAAGATCCACGGCGGCCTGCTCTGCCGGCGCGACAAGCCCGAGCATCTGCGCCAGGCCACGGAGAACGGGATCGAGCTGATCGACCTGGTGGTCGTTAACCTCTATCCTTTTGAAGAAACCGTGGCCAAGCCGGGCGTCCACTTTGAGGAAGCCATCGAGAACATCGATATCGGGGGCCCGTCCATGCTCCGGAGCGCGGCTAAGAACCACTCCAGCGTGACGGTGGTCTGTGACCCAGCCGACTACGACAGCGTCCTGGCCGCAATGAAAGGAGAGCCGGCCGCCCTTTCCGAACTTCGCCGCAAACTCGCCCTGAAGGTGTTCCAGCGGACCGCTTCATATGACGCCGCGATTGCTCGCTATCTTGAGCTCGAGGCAACGGGCCCCGACATGGACTCGATCGGCGGTTTCGCATCCAAGCTCACGCTCTCGTGGACGAAGGCTCAGGCGCTGCGCTACGGGGAGAATCCTCACCAGAAGGCCGCCCTCTACGGCTCCTTCCACGACCATTACACGCAGCTCCAGGGCAAGGAGCTGAGCTACAACAATATTTTGGACATCACCTCTGCGACCTACCTCATCGGCGAATTCGAGCGCCCCACGGTCGCTATCCTTAAGCACACCAATCCCTGTGGCCTCGGGAGCGCGGACACGCTGGCCGAGGCTTGGGAGAAGGCCTATGCGACGGACAGGCAGGCCCCGTTCGGGGGGATCATCATCGTGAACCGCACCCTGGACGGTTCCCTTGCGGCCCTGATCAAGGACATCTTCACGGAAGTGATCATAGCGCCCCGATTCAGCCCCGAGGCGCTAGCGATCCTGGAGAAGAAGAAGAACCTGAGGCTGATGGTGGCAAAGGAGGGCCTGGGCGCCGACGCCCTCCAGGAAGTGCGTTCAGTCGTGGGAGGGGTCCTTGTACAGGACCGTGACCGCACCCTCGGCAATCCGGCGGACTTCAAGGTCGTCACCAAGCGCCAACCCACCTCGCAGGAATGGGACGCCATGTTGTTCGGCTGGAAGGTCTGCAAGCACGTCAAGTCGAACGCCATCGTCTACTGCCGCGGTGAACAGACGCTCGGGATCGGCGCCGGCCAGATGGCGCGCGTCGACAGCTCGAGGATCGCGGTGTGGAAGGCCGGGGAGGCCGGGCTGGACCTGAAGGGCTCTGTCGTAGCCAGCGAGGCGCTTTTCCCCTTTGCCGATGGGCTCATTGCCGCGGCAGAGGCCGGGGCCACCGCCGCTATACAGCCGGGCGGCTCTATGCGCGATGCCGAGGTGATCAAGGCGGCCGACGACCGCGGGATCGCGATGGTCTTCACCGGAATCCGGCATTTCAGGCACTGAGTGTTTTCTCGGGCGGGCCGTTCGGGATTGGCAGAGGCCCGGCTATCCGGCAACTTTGCGGGATGTTCGATTACGTTGAAAAGCTAAAGGAATTCATCCGCTTCCCGAGCGTATCCACCGACTCGAGGTTCAAGGAGGGAATGGCCGGATCCCAGAAATTTGTGTCCGACCTGCTGGCCTCACTTGGGTTCAAGGTCGAGGTGGTCCAGACCGAGGTGCATCCCATAGTCCTGGCGAGCCGCGACGGCGACCCGTCATGGCCGCACGTGGTGATCTACGGCCATTACGACGTCCAGCCCGCGGACCCTCTGCCCCTCTGGAAGACGCCCCCCTTTGAGCCCACCATCATCGGGAACAGGATCTATGGCCGCGGGGCGGCCGACAATAAGGGGCCGCTCATGACGAACATTGCGGCCGTGGCGCAGCTCCTCGAAGAGAATCCGAAACTTCCGCTTAGGATCACCTTCCTTATCGAGGGCGAGGAGGAGATGGGCAGCCCCAGCTTCCCGGCATTCCTTGAGAAATACGCGGAGCGCCTCAGGAAGGCCGACTTCGTGTACCTCTCCGACACGGCGCTGCCCAACGAGCAGCAGGTCGTGGTGACCTGCGGCCTTCGCGGACTGGCGCTCCTTGACCTCGTGGTAACCGGGGCGAAAGGGGATCTCCATTCGGGCCTACACGGCGGTGTTTTCCGCAACCCAATCCAGGCGCTAGCCGAGATCTGTGCCACCCTTCATACCCCGGATGGCGCCGTTAACGTGCCCGGGTTCTACGACGGCGTCCTCAACGTGGAACCCTGGGAGAAAGCCGAGCTGGCCAAGCTGGCGGGCGACGGCAACGCCTACATGGACTTCCTCGGCGTGGACACGTTCTACACGACGCCGGGATTCTCGCCGTTTGAGTCGGCACGGTTCCAGCCGACCCTGGAATTCAACGGCATCGGCGGTGGCTACCAAGGGGAGGGCACGAAGACGGTGATCCCGAGCAAGGCCTTCGTTAAGATCAGCTGCCGGCTTGTGCCGGACCAGGAGCCGGACCGCATCAAGGCGCTGGTGATGGCGGCCATCCGGGCCCGCGCGCCGAAGGGTGTGAAGATCGAGTTCGTCGACCAGCACAAGGGAGACCCCTACGTGGTCGTCCCACCGGGGAGACCCAACACGCCCAAGGACCAGTCGCCGATCCTCGCTAGGGCCTTCCGGGCCACCGATGCGGCCGTAGCCTCCGTGTGGGGCCGGCCTCCCCTTTATCTCAGGGAGGGCGGCAGCGTTCCGATCATCGCTCAGATCAAGAAGTCGACCGGGCTCGACTCGGTCATGCTCGGGCTATTCCTGCCCGAGGACAACCTCCACGCCCCCAACGAGAGCTTCAATCTCGATGTTATGAGGAAGGGCGTGGAGACAGCGAAGCGTATCCTTTTGGGAATTACTATTTCTTGAGGATCACCAGGTCGTCGCGACGGTCCTTCATTCTGGTCGCGTCGTCGGCGTTCTTCGTGGCCTCTTCGCTGCCCTTGGAGAGGGTCTCGATCTTGTCGGCGGCAACGCCGATCTGCAGCAGGTACTTCTTCGCCTCGTTGGCGCGGCGGTCGCCGAGTCCCAGGTTGTACTCCGATGTTCCGTGCCAGTCGCAATGGCCCTCAAGCAGAAGGCGGTACTGCGGGTTCTTCTCGAGATAGTCCTTGGCGGCCTGGAGCTTCGTGCGCTCGGAGGCCTTCACGCTGGAGCGGTCGTAGTCGAAGTAGACCGGCTGCAGGAGGCCGCGGATCGTGTTGGCATCCTCGAGGATGTTCGGATCGCGGTTTGTGAGCGCCGAGTTGGCGTCGGCCGTCGTGTTGACATCGGTCGGGGTCAGGCTACCCCCGCCGGTCTGGGGTCCAAGCGCTGTGGAGCTCGGATCCGGCCGCACGGGCTTCTTCGAGCAGCCCGCAAGGAGGGCGGCAGCACTAGCGGCAATGATACAGAGCGACTTGGAGGCGAGTTTCATGTGTGGTTAAATTTCAATATTGAAAGCAGATGATGTGGCCAACCTGTGGCCTGTCGCAAGAAATTAAGAGGGAAAGTCAGGGAAGACCTTTGTCCTCAAGGACTCCCTGCTCAAGGGCGTGCCGAGTAAGGCTGGCCACGTCGTGAATGTTCAGCTTTCGCATCAGGTTGGTGCGGTGATTGTCGACGGTCTTTGCGCTGATGCCGAGCTTGCCGGCAATGGCCTTGGTAGAGTGCCCCTCGGCGACGAGTTGAAGGATTTCGCGCTCGCGCTCGGTCAGGAAATCCGGGGATCGACCCGATTCGGGGTTCGCGACCACGGTCCGCAGAACATTGGCGATGGAGGGGCCGAAATAGGTGCCCCCCATGGCGATGGCGGCCAGGCCCTTCTTCAGATCGGTGAATCCCGCGGTCTTCTCGACAAAACCGTGGGCTCCCGCCTCAAGCATCTGGCGCACGACGACCGGGTTCTCGTAGCCCGAGAATACCAGCACCCGAAGCTCGGGAAGCTGCTTCTTTAGCCGGCGCAGCAGTTCGACCCCGTTCAGGCTCGGCAGCTTAGCGTCAAGAACGACGACGTCGGGCTTCAGCTCCAGGCACATCAGCAGCCCCACCTGACCGTCGCCGCATTGCCCGACAAGATCGTAATTCTTATCTTGCGAGAGGAGTTCGGCCAGCATCTCGCGGATGGCGGTCTGATCCTCGATGATTACGAGTCGATACATCGAATGCTTGTGCGGGTGGCCTAAGAAAGTTGGTGGGCTGGCTGGGATTCGAACCCAGAACCAATTGCTTAAAAGGCAACTGCTCTACCATTGAGCTACCAACCCGAAATTAGATTTTGAAAGATGAAGCGTTCAGAAACTGACCCTTTCTCGACCCTAAAGTCCCCAATCCCAAACAGTAAGTAACCTGCAATGCAACGTGCCAAGCACGTATTCCCGGACGGCAGCGGAGCGTGCTAAGGGGTAGGTTGTAGGGGGTCCACCAAGGGACCCGCAAGACCAAATGGACCACGGAGCTTCCCGCGCGTGCGTCGGAGCGGCACCAAGGCCCCGCCGGGACTCGAGACCTCGAACCAACCGAGATTAGGCCTTCAGGGTCTTCATGGCTGCGATCCGCTGGCCGATGGTGTCAAAATTGGCTTCAATGGCGGCCAAATAGACGTTCTGCCCCGAGTGAAGGGGGCGCTCCAGGAACCGGTAGACAGACTGAAAATCGTTATCCAGCTTGGGCTTCACGAAGTGGAGCCAGAAATCAGGGGTCCGAAGCACCAGGTCCTCCTCGGACTTGAAGATGCGTTTCTCGGGGGGCACATTGGTGAAAGTGTCGGATTCCTGGAACTCAGCGAAGAGTTCCCCGAGCTTGTCGGGATAGAATGGGTCGGCCAGCTGCCCGATATAGTCTGCTGTGGCGAGGTCACAGCCCACCAGCCGGCTCACCGGGTCCCTGAAGCGCAGCCGGCTGATTTCGGAGTTGGGCCCCGTGCAGTTGATGGCCGAGAGGACGTTATCGACCTCCACGTCGGTAGCCCCCAGCTGGGGAAGGTAGGAGGCGGCGAAGGCGCAGCTGCGCAGGATGTGGCAATAGGTGTACTTCGCCCCCGTTCCCTCGGTGTCGGTCTTTAGCTTCAGGTAGCCGGAGTCGTGAAGGAGCACTGCGGCGATCGCCAATACGAAGTCGCGGGGCCTGATCGGGTCCTCGCCCCCCTCGGCGTGTTGTCCCTCTAGGATGAGCGACATGCACACGGTCGCCATGAGGGTGTGCCTCAGGTTGTGATACTTCAGGTCAATCGCGGCGTAGGCGGACGTCCGGCCCATGAACAGGGCTTCCACATCAATAAACAGCCTTTTTAGCAGCCGGTCGTCGGATGAATCGTGGAGCGCCGCGTACTTTGACCTGACGAAATCAGCGACCGCGGAGGGGGTGTAAAAATCGACTTTGGGAAGCATGCGACTGGGCCCGAGCCTTTAAGGGTGGGTCTAATTATGTTCGCAAGGCCAAAAGCCCCCGGTCGATGCCCAAGTTCGTGTATATGTGGAACTTCACGCCTTTTTAAGCGTCTTTTGAAAAGGTGGGATATTTCCATCTGGCCGAAGGGTTTGACCCCCGCAGGGGGGCCGGCTTGTTTCGTAGGTCCGACCTCAATTCAGTGGGAACAATTAACAAATATGCCCGTCAGAGCGTGGAAGACCGTATGTCGACCAAGGCAAATGAAGTGGCGCTGGACCGTCTCCTCGTAGACCGTTTCAAGAACGGCGACGCTTCCGCGTTTGACGAGATGGTATCCCGTTATTGGGACCGTATTTTTTCGATGGTAAACCAGCTCCTGAGGAATCCCCAGGACGCGGAAGAGGTTACCCAGGATGCGTTTATACGGGCACATCGGGGCTTGGCTAATTTCAGGGGAGAATCCGCATTCTCCACATGGCTTTACCAGATTGCGACAAACCTAGCCCGCAATCGGTATTGGTATTGGTGGCGTCGCAAGCGCGACAAATCCGTGTCTTTCGATGCCCCCATGGGTCCGGACAACGACACCACGCTAGCAGATATGATTCCTGCCGAAGTCGAGACGCCCGACGACATCACGGTGACCCGTGAATTCGTGGCGCGGATCGGCAAGGGCATGGATCGCCTTGGCACCAAACACCGCGAGATCCTCGTCTTGCGGAACATCAAGAACCTGTCCTATGAGGAGATTGCCGAAGTCCTTGGCATCTCCGTCGGAACCGTAAAAAGCCGCATTGCGAGAGCACGCGAAAGCCTGCGCTCAAAACTTGGCGAAGACTTCAAATGAACGACCGGGAATTCATCGAACTACTCAACCTTTACGTCGACCACGAGATTAGCGCCGAAGACGCCCTAAGGCTGGAGGCGGAGGTCCTGACAGACCCCAAGCGCCGCGAGGTCTACGACCAGTACTGCCGCATGCAGAAGGCCTGCACGATGCTGGCCAGCGAGATGAACGAGACCGCCGAGACCGAATCGGGCGCCGCCGTCATCGAATTCCCCGTTCAGCGCCGCTGGAGCTTTGGGCCGATGCTCGCCGGCCTCGCCGCCGCCGCCGCGGTGGCCATCGTCTTTATCGACCTCCGGGGCCCTGGAAGCGTGAGGTCAAACCCACTTGCCGTGGCGGCCCCCGCAACCCCGCGCGCGACTTCCGTCGCCGTGGCCGTGAATTCCCAGGATTCGTCGGACGCCATGAAACCCGTGTTCCTGATCGGGCGCTCCTCGGCGCCGTCGGCCCCCAACCGCGAAGGAACCTTTCTCCTGAACTCGATCGACACGTCTTCGCAGGTGGCCCAGCTCAACTGGATCGGAGACGTCCACCTGACCCCCGTGTTCTCCTCGACGGGCAGGGACTTTCTGCTGAATCCCAAGACAGACCTGAAGGCTGCCGTGATTTCAGACCCCCAGGGCAACCACGACCTCCAGGAGCCGACTGAGATGGCGGCCTTCCGCTTCCAGCGCTGAACGGCGCCCGCGCCGCTTCTTCTTAGGCCAGGGCTTTCTTGATCAGGGACTCCGTCGTCGCCTTTGTGCCAAGGGCAAGTGAGGCCCTCCGCACGGCCTCGTCCGCGTCGCCCACCTTGTAGCCCAAGGCGACCAAAGCAGCCACGGCATCGGCGTGAGGCATCCCGGCCGCCGGCGCTCCGTCGGCCGCGGCCAGCGCGGGGGAGGACGCCCCGGGGGCACTGACCCGGCTCTTCAGCTCGATCACAAGCCTTTCGGCCGTCTTCTTGCCGATGCCCGGGCACTTGGAAAGGGTGCTGATGTCGCCGGCCCGTATCGCTCCCTGCAGGAGAGGGAGGGACAGGCGGCTCATGATGGAAAGCGCCATCTTCGGGCCGATGCCCGTGACGTTCTCTATCATCAACCGGAAGAAGTCCCGGTCCTCAGCGGTGGCAAACCCGTACAGCGTCTGCGAATCCTCTCGGTAGATCACGAGCGTGTGGAGCTTCACCTGGCTGCCCGCGGGAGGAAGGCGCTCCGCGGTGGTGACCGGGATGTTCACCTCGTAGCCGAACCCGTCGAGTTCGATGACGGCACGAACAAGGCCCGACTCAGCCAGAACGCCCTGGATCGATGTGATCATTTAAAGAAGCCCGAGCACATCCTGCATGTCATAGACGCGCGGCTTCTGGGCCACGACCCACTGCACGGCGCGCAGCGCCCCGTGGGCGAAGACCGCCCTGTCCGTGGCGCGGTGGGTGAGCTCGAGGCGCTCACCTGCACCCGCAAAAATGACGGTGTGATCGCCGATCACATCCCCCCCGCGAAGCGAATGGACGCCAATCTCCGAAGTCTTGCGCACCCCCGTGATCCCCTCGCGCCCGTGGCGCAGGGCGGAACGGTCGAGCTTGCGCTCCTCCAGGATGATCTCAAGGAGCCGCGCGGCGGTGCCGCTTGGCGCGTCCTTCTTCATGCGGTGGTGCATCTCGATCACCTCGGTGTCGTAGTCGTCACCGAGGGTCCGGGAGGCCCTCCGCGCGAGCGCGTAGAGGAGATTCACGCCGACCGAGAAATTCCCAGCCCAGACGCAGGGGACACGGGCCGCGATCTTGAGCAGGGCCGACTTTTCCTCGGGCGAGTGACCCGTGGTTCCGATCACTATTGGCTTCTTGTGGGCCACGGCTAGTTCAAGCAGGCCCCGGGTGGCCTGCGCCGAGCTGAAGTCGACGACGGCATCCACCGAGGCGATCAACGCCCTTAGGTCGTCGCCTTGGTCGGTGGCTGCGCCGACCGTGATTCCTGCCGCCGGGGCTGCCGCCGAAATGGCGGCGCCCATCCTGCCGCGGGCTCCGTTCAAAAGGATAGTGAGGGACATGGGGAGGATTACTTGCCCAGGCCCGCGAGGGCTTTCACGAGAACCGCGCGGGTCGCAGGCTCCATGGGGCTGAGCGGCAGGCGCACGGCCTCGCTTGCGATGATGCCCGCGCGCGCCAGGGCGGCCTTCAGCGGCACGGGGTTGGGCTCAATAAAGAGCGCCTTGAAGAGGGGGTAGAGCTTGCGGTGGAGCTTCGTTGCGCTCGCAAAGTCGTTTTGCTGGGCAAATCGCACCAGGGCGCTGATCTCCCTCGGAATTAGGTTGGAGGCCACGCTAATGACGCCTTCGGCCCCCGAGGCCATGAACGCCAGGGTAAGGGAGTCGTCCCCGCTCAGGACCGTGATGTCATTGCCGAGGGCCCTCTTCAGCTGGTCCACGCGGTCGACCGAGCCGCCCGCCTCCTTGATCCAGCGGATGTTCGGATACTTGGCTCGGAGGCGCTCGACCAGGGGGACGCCGATCTCGACCGAGCAGCGCGAGGGTATGGAGTAGAGGATGATCGGCAGGTCGGTGGCGTCACCCAGGGCCGCGTAGTGGCGGTAGAGGCCCTCCTGGCTCGGCTTGTTGTAGTAGGGTGTCACGACGAGGACGGCGTCGGCGCCCGCCTCATCGGAAAGGCGCGTATAGTCGAGGGCCTCGGCCGTCGAGTTGGAGCCGGTCCCCGCGATGACGGGTACCCGTCCGCGCGCATACTCGATCGTCGCGCGGATCACGTCCAGGTGCTCCTCGGAGGTGAGGGTGGGGGATTCGCCGGTCGTGCCGACCGGCACGATGCCGTCAATGCCGCCCCTGATCTGGTGCTCGACCAGTTTCTTGAGGTCTCCAAATGAAACATCCTTCCCGCGGAAGGGGGTTGCGAGGGCGGTGATCGCGCCTGTCAGGGGGCGTGGCTTCATAGGGATTAGGGAAGGCGGACAGGGCAAAGATGCCTTGCCGCGTGAAGCAGGCCAAGCTACAAAATCCAGAGCAACGCTATTCTTGCCCATGGAAGCCGTCACTCCCCACACAGAGATCTTCAACGACCTGCTCAAGCTGGCCGTCGAAAGCGGTGCGAGCGACATCGTCATCAAATCGAACAAGCCGGGTTATGTGCGCATCTCCAACCGGCTCAAGCCGGTCGACATGGACCCCATCTCGAGCCCCGAGGCCCAGGCATTCGTGGATGAGCACGTTCCCGAGGTCTTCCGCAAGCGATGGGAGGAACTTGGGCAGATCGACTTTGCCTACGCCTCGGACGGTATTGGCCGGTTCCGCGTGAACGCGTTTCACCAGCGGGGCCTGGTGAGCATCGTCTTCCGGCACATCAAGAGCCGCGTACCCAATTTCGAGGATCTGGGCCTGCAGTCCGAGCCGCTCCTTAAGCTCGCGAACGCCAAGGACGGGATCCTGCTGATCTGCGGAGCGACGGGCTCCGGAAAGAGCTCCACGATGGCCGCCATGCTCAACTGGATAAACCAGAACATGGACAAGCACATCGTTACGATCGAGGACCCGATCGAGTACACCTTCCAAGACGACAAGTCCGTGTTCCAGCAGCGCGAGATCGGGCTCGACGTCCCGACCTTCGAGCTGGCGATCAAGTCGGTGCTGCGCCAGAACCCCGATATCATCCTGATCGGTGAAATGCGCGATAGGGAGACGTTTGAGACCGCCATTTCCGCGGCCGAGACGGGGCATTTGGTCTTCTCGACGATGCACGCCGCCACCGTGGCCCAATCGCTCACGCGACTTTTCGAGTTCTTCCCCCCGGACCAGATGGCACAGGCCCGCAGGCAGATCTCGGGCTCCATACGCGGCTTCATCTGCCAGAAGCTCATCCCGAGCCTTGAGGGCGGCGGACGCGTGCCGAGCAACGAGGTGCTCAACACGGACGCCACCATCCGCAACCTGATCCTCGAGGGGCAGTTCGAGAAGATCAATTCCCTGCTCGAGGGTGGGCTGGACGGCCTGAGCTACTCGTTCAACAAGGACCTCTACCGTCTGATCAAGGCGGGTCGAATCAGCAAGGCCGACGGCGTCCGGTTCTCCCCGAACCCCCAGCAGCTGGAGATGAACCTTAAGGGTATTTTCATCAAGAGCTAGCGGCAGGAAAGCAAGGGCCGATGCGCTTTCCGGGAATCATTTTCCTCGGGTTTCTCGCCCTAACGGGGCGCGCCGGAGACGCTCCTGCCGACGCGATCGCGGATGCGAAGCAGGACCTCGCATCGATCAAGGCACCGGCTGGCCAGCAGGACCCCTCAGCCACCCTTCCGACCCTCCAGATGAGGGACATAGGCGCGGTCCCTGCGGCCAACACGCCGAGGCTGCCCACGCTTTCCGAACGGGAGAAGGAGGACGCGCTGGACCCTTCAAAGAGCAAGAAAGGCACCGGAAACTGGCTGGTGGACGCCATGGAGAAGCGGGCCGATTCCCCGAAGGATGGGAAGGGCAGGGACCGAGATGATCTGCTTAAGGGCGATCTTGGACTGGCGAAGGGCGAAGAGAGGGAGGGCCTGATGGCGGATTCGGCCCGCGAGAAGACAGACCCCAAGGAGGCCGCCGCCTCGGTCTACAATCCCTTGGACTCCTTCATGAGCGGCTGGATCTCGGCCAAGGACCACGACCTGCTCCTGCCGTCCTCCAAGGGCGAGGGTCCCTTGGGCTCCGAGGGTTCGAGGGCTCGCCCGGATCCGCTCCCGGGATTGGACTTGGGGGCTTCAAGTTCCGCCGTCGAGAACCTCATCAGCCAGACGGACTTGGCTAGCCTGTCGGACTCCGTACGGTCGGCGCCCAATCCCTACCTCACGCTCCTGGACCTTTCTCCGGCTCCCCAGATCAGGTCTTTTGCGGCCCCGGAGGGCCAGGGGATCTCCCTCCCCGGACTATCCGAGAGCAGCCGGGGCACTTCCTCCTCGGGATTCGACGCTAGACCGGCGGACGGAACCCGCAGTTTTATCCCGGATTTCGCCCAGCCCCCGGATGACGACAAGTATTTCAAGCAGATGAAGAGGTTCTGAGGGCCATCCATGCCCTCTTTGGAGCCCGTAGTGGCTCTGGCCCTGATATTTGGCTTGGATTCGTAGCCTCCGGGGGATTGCCTAGTCGGTTCTACAATGCCAATCGCATTTCTATTCGCAGGTCAGGGCGCCCAAAAGGTGGGTATGGGCAAGTCCCTGTATGAGGGTTCTTCGGGTGCCAAGGCGCTATATGACGAGGCGAGGCAGGTGCTGGGATGGGACCTGGCCAAGGTGAGTTTTGAGGGCCCGGAGGCCGCGCTCACAGAGACGGGGATCTGCCAACCCGCCCTATTCGTCCACGGAATGGCACTCATCGCTGCGCTCCGGGACCGCGGGCAGCTGCCGAAGGTCGATTTTGCGCTGGGCCTGAGCCTGGGCGAGGTGACGGCCTATGCGGCGGCCGGTGTGTTCGATTTCGCAACGGGGCTGCGGATCGTGGCCGAGCGCGGAAAGCTCATGCAGGCGGCGTGCGAGAAGAGCAGCGGCTCGATGGCGGCGATCATCGGGGAGTCGCGGGAAACGGTCGTGTTGCTCTGCAAGGAATTCGACGTGGAGGCAGCCAATTTCAACGCACCCGGCCAGATCATCATCTCCGGGGAGAAGGCGAAGATTAACGCCGCGGTCGAAGCGGCGAAAAGCCGAGGAATCAAGAAGGTCATCCTCTTGAACGTCGCGGGCGCCTACCACAGCCGTCTGATGGAACCCGCGAGGGCCGCGTTTGAGGCCTTCCTTAAGGGGATCCCGTTTTCGGCGCCGCGCATCCGTGTCTTCACGAACACGACGGGCGCGGAGGTTTCCGAACCCGGGGAAATGAAGCAGGCGCTCGTGCGCCAGATCGTCTCTCCGGTGCTTTGGGAGGACTGTATGCGCAGCGTAGCTAAGGCCGGCGCCACCGAATTCTGGGAGCTTGGGCCAGGTGGGGTGCTCTCCGGCCTGGCGCGTCGCACCGACAAGTCATGGAACGTCAGGAGCGTCTCCGAGTACGCGGATCTGGGCGCCTGAGGCCTGGCCCAACCAACGATGGATGCTCCCCTCACACGCAATTTCTGCATCATTGCCCACGTAGACCACGGCAAGACGACGCTCTCCGATAGGCTCCTCCAGGAGACACACACGGTCTCGGACCGAATGCTGACGGCGCAGTACCTGGACTCGATGGACCTTGAACGGGAGAGGGGCATCACGATCAAGTCGCACCCGGTGACGATGAGCTACAAGGCCCTGAATGGGCTTACCTACAAGCTCAACCTGATGGACACCCCCGGGCACGTGGACTTCTCCTACGAGGTCTCCCGGAGCCTTGCCGCATGCGAGGGCGCGGTGCTGCTGATCGATGCCTCGCAGGGTGTCGAGGCCCAGACCGTGGCTAACGCCCACTTGGCCTTTGCGCAGAAGCTGAAGATCATACCGGTGATCAACAAGATCGACCTGCCGAGCGCCAATCTGGAGCTTTGCCTCAAGCAGCTCGAGGACATCCTGGCGATACCGGCCGAGGAGGCCATCCTGGCCAGCGGAAAATCGGGGATAGGGATCGTCGACATCCTGGAGGCCGTTGTGGCGCGGGTTCCGGCGCCGCGCTGGACCGACTATCCGCAGATGCGGACGCTCGTATTCGACTCCATCTATGACTCCTTCCGTGGCGTTATCGCCTATGCCCGCGTCTTTTCGGGAACCCTGAAGGCAGGGGAAACGATGATGCTGATGAGCACCGGGCAGAAGTCCGAGATAAAGGAGGTCGGCGTCTTCACGCCGAAGATGGAGAAGCGCGATTCACTCTGCCAGGGCGACGTCGGGTACATTGTCTCGAACATCAAGGACACGAGCGAGGTGAAGACCGGCGACACGATCACCATGGCGGCCAAGCCCGCCCTCGACATGCTGCCGGGCTACAAGGCGGTTCGGCCCATGGTGTTCTGCGGCCTGTACCCGATCGAGAGCTCCGATTACGAGAAGCTGAAAGCGGCCCTGGGCCGGCTGCGCCTCAATGACTCCGCCTTCGTTTACTCGCAGGAGAGCTCGGTGGCGCTTGGATTCGGGTTCAGGTGCGGGTTCCTCGGGCTCCTCCACATGGAGATCATCCAGGAGCGCATACGGCGCGAGCACGATGTGGAGATCATCTCCACGTACCCGAGCGTGATCTACAAGGTCGTCAAGCACGGGGGAGTCACGATCGAGGTGGACAACCCCGTGAACATGCCCGACCCGGGCACGGTCGAGCTGATATTGGAGCCGACGCTCAAGGCCTCGATCCACATCCCCAACGCCTCGATGGGCGACATGCTTGCGCTGGTCATGGAGAAGCGGGGCGTCGTCGAACATACCCATACCCTGGACTCGACCCGCGTCATGATGAGCTGCGTGCTGCCGCTCAACGAGATCCTCGTGGATTTCAACGACCGCCTCAAGAGCGTCACCCACGGCTACGGCTCCATGGACTACGAGCTGGGGGAGTACAGGCCCGCGGATCTGGTAAAGATGGAGATCCTTGTGAACAGCGACCCGGTGGATGCCTTCGCCAGCATCGTGCACCGTGACAAGGCCGAAGCCCGCGGTCGCGACCTCTGCAAGCGCCTGTCGGAGATCATCCCTCCGCAGATGTTTAGGATCGCGCTTCAGGCGGCCATTGGCGGCAAGATCATCGCGCGCGAGAGCGTGCGCGAGATGCGCAAAGACGTCACGGCAAAGTGCTATGGCGGTGACATTTCCAGGAAGCGCAAGTTGCTTGATAAGCAGAAAGAAGGAAAACAGAAGATGAAATTGATCGGAAAGGTCTCAATCCCTCCCGACACTTTCATAAAGGTTCTCAGGAACAGCTGACCGCACCCATCCCGCCCTCGCCAAAATGTTCGGACTCTTCGAATCACAGGAAAAGAAGATGCGTGACAACGCATCAAACTGGTTAGAGCTGGCATCGAAGGTGTGGAACTACAGGAGGGACAGGCTGACGGTCCAGGAGTCCGACGAGCTGGTGGAGCGCACCGAGAACCTGAAGCAGTTGCTCAAGAACCGAGCTGATGCGGCCAGGCTCAAGCTCGGGATCGAGTCGCTCGAGGGCATCCTCGTGCGCGCGGGCGGGGCGATCTACCCGAAGACTTCCCTGGTCGAGAACGTCGAGTTCTTCTTGGTGGCTGCCATCGTGATCCTCGGGATCCGCACCTATTTCGTCCAGCCGTTCAAGATCCCGACGAACTCGATGTGGCCGACCTATTACGGGATGACCAAAGAGAATTTTCCCCCGGGCACCGCTGCACCGAACATGCCGGAGAAGGTGTTCAGGTTCCTGGCCTACGGGGCGCAGCCCCGAATCGCGGTGGCGCCCCAGGACGGGCAGGTGTCCGTGCCCTTGGTCAGGCGCGGCGACACCTGGACCCTCGCCTATACCATTCGCCAGGGCCGTTCATGGCTCGTGCTCCCCACTAAGGTTAAGGAGTACACGTTCTACGTCGACGGAGCGACCTCCACGTTGCAGGTTCCCGTCGACTTCAGCGATGTTGACGACGTCGTCTTTGATACCTTCTTCCCGGACCGCGCGGCGCTGAAGGCGCATGTCCAGAGCGAGGAGGAGGCCGGACATGTTGAGGAGATCAGCCTTCGGCTCGACGACAGTAACGTCCACAGTGGCGTCTACGAGGCACTCCGGGTGCCTGTGGGAAAGGCCGTAAAGGCGGGGGAACCGATCGTGCGGTTCGACATCATGACGGGAGACCAGCTTTTCGTCGACCGCGTGACGTACCAGTTCTTCAAGCCCACCGTGGGGCAGGGGTTCGTGTTCAGGACGGACAACATCCCCGACATCGCGCGCACGTTCGGAGCGCAGTACTTCATCAAGAGGCTTATCGGCACACCGGGCGATGAGATCGAGATGCGTGAGCCGAGGATCTACCGCAACGGGGCCCCCATCACGGGCTCCACAACGTTCGAGCTTAACGCAAACCGCGTGAGCCCCTATCGCGGCTATTTCAACGCGATCCACGAGGACTCCAGGTACAGCCTGCTCTTCAAGGGCGACGTCATCAGGGTGCCGGACGGATCCTACCTCGCCCTTGGGGACAACAGCATGAACAGCTTTGACGGAAGGTTCTGGGGTTACGTGCCGGCCAAAGACGTTGTGGGCCGGCCGCTCTTCATCTACTATCCGTTCACTCGGCGATGGGGTCCTGCTAAGTAATCGGCGGCCCACAAGCGCTCAGGTGCGCGTCGCCGGTTGACAGCGTCCAAGGGCCGCGTTTCTTCGTTTGAGCGTCGTTGGCACCCCAAAACCCCTGAGGGCCCAGCGCAGAGTAATCCCCAAAGCATGAGAACCTACACGGCCGCTTGGCTTCTTGCCCTTGCCCTTTTCACCTCAGCCGCCGCGGCATCATCCTTTGACGTGCGTGCCTACGGCGCAAAGGGTGATGGCCAAGCCAACGACGCTGCCTCGGTCAACGCCGCGATAGAGGCCGCAAATAAGGCGGGAGGGGGCACCGTGGACTTCCCTGCCGGCACGTATGTCGCGGGCTCAATCCACCTGAGGAGTAACGTGGCCCTCTATCTTGAGCCCGGCTCCACAATCGAGGCCTCCGCCGACGAGGCGGCCTATGACCGGCCCGAACCGAACACTTGGGGCGACGCGCTGCATTATCAGGACCCCGGCCACAGCCACTGGCACGACAGCCTGATCTGGGGAGAGGATCTCACCAATATCGCAATCACGGGCCCGGGACGGATCTTCGGGAAGGGCCTCTGCCGGGGCCTTGCGAGGGACAACGCAGTCCAGAAGGTCGGCAACAAGGCGATCGCCCTGAGGAACTGCCGCAACGTGCTCCTGAGGGACTTCACGATAGACCACGGGGGCTGGTTTGGGATCCTTGCGACCGGCGTCGACAACCTTACGATAGACGACCTCAGGATCGACACCAACCGGGACGGGATGGACGTCGATTGCTGCCACAACGTCCGGATATCGAACTGTTCGGTGAACTCGCCCTGGGACGACGGGATTTGTCTGAAAAGCTCGTTTGGGCTCGGCCAATTCCGCTCTACGGAGAACGTCACGATCTCGGACTGCCTTGTCAGCGGGTATGACGAAGGGACGCTCCTGGACGGAACCCGCATGCACACCGCCGCCGCGAATCCGTCACCCACCGGCAGAATCAAGTTCGGTACCGAGTCGAACGGGGGCTTCAAGGCGATCACCATCACCAACTGCGTCTTCGAGTGCTGCCGAGGCCTGGCGCTGGAGACCGTCGACGGCGCGCTGCTCCAGGACATCACCGTCTCGAATCTGGCCATGCGGACAATTTTCGATGCACCCATTTTCCTTAGGATTGGCGCCCGGATGCGTGGCCCCGACAAGACTCCGGTTGGAATTCTTCGGCGCGTGATCATCAGCAACGTCGTGGCCGAGGACGTGAGGGGCGGCCAAGCGATACTCATAGCGGGCCTTTCGTCCCATCCGGTAGAGGACCTCCTGCTGGACAATATCCGCATCGAGTTTCAGGGCGGCGGGACGGCCAAGCAGGGCGGCCGCGAAGTTCCCGAGATGGCCCATGACTACCCCGAACCGGGCAGCTTCGGGGTCACTCCCTCATGGGGGATTTTCGTGCGGCATGCCGCAGGGCTCGTCCTGCACCAGGTGATCCTGGGCTCCGTCGCGGTCGACCAGCGCAGTCCGGTATACCTGGAGGACGTGAAGGGCGCTGCGTTTGAGCATGTGACGGCGCACCCCGCCCCTGGAGTGCCTACGTTTGTCCTTCGGGACGTAGGTGAGTTCTCCGCGCAGTCATGTCCCGGGGTCCCGGACACCGTAAGGCCCGGAGTCGTTGCCTCCGAGAGGCTCTAGGCGCGGTCCGAGCGCGTCAGGGTTCGTTCTTTCGGCTGCCCCCGAAGAGATGGATGATCAGGGTCAGCACAAAAAGGACGAGAAAGATGTAGAAGAGCGTCTGGGCGATCGCTATCGACGTGCCGGCTATTCCGGTGAATCCGAGCGCGCCGGCAACGATTGCAAAGACAAAGAAGATGAGGATCCAGCGTAACATGGTAATAGGAGGTGTCTTGTTGTTGTTTCTGGGAAGCCTCGTTTGAGGCCCCTCAGGCGATCAGGGAGTCGTAGAGCCCCCGGAAGAGGAGGAGTCCCTGGATGATTTCCTTGGCCCATTTGCCCGCCCTGCCGGGAAGATGGGGGGCCCATTTCACGAGCAAGTCAGCCGCTGAAAGCGAAACCCTGTCGATCGATGCCTTGCGGACGGCCGTGCGCAGCTTAAGGCGGTCAAGCTGGCATTGGAGCAGGAGTCGCTCGCGCCGATCGGCGATGGAAGGATTGGCGAAGGGATTCATTCGCTTTCCTCACCCGTGACATCCTGCATGCAGGCGCAGTCCCGGTAGAACTGCTCGCGCGTCCCGGAAAATGGCCTCCAGGCCCGCAGCCTTCGGGTCGCCAGCACACCCAACAGGGCTGCGGCGCCAACGAAGCCCAAGGCAATGTAGCACAGGATGCTCCCACGATCGCTGCGATTCCAGATGGCCACCGCGACGGCCAGGATACCTGCGACGCCGCCTAGGAGGAGCAGGATGCCGGAAAAAACAGCGGTGAGGGTCGTGACGGCCCCGTGTGCCCGGGCCTCCTCCAACTCAAGCGAGGCGAGTTCGCCGCGATGGATCAATGCGTCGGCCACGATTCGAGGAATCGTGGCGTCCTTGGCCTTCGGGCCGGATCCCGTCTTTGTCATTCTATCCGACACCATGAGAAACCTTAGCTGTTGCCGCGTGAGCCGGTCCCGCGAGCGATCAAAAAACCAAGAATCACGCCCACGCCCGCTGCGATGCCGATGCTTTGGTAGGGGTTGGCTCTGATCACATCATCCGCTTTGCTGGCCTGGCGTTTGAGGGTTTGCCCCGTGCTGGCCACGAGCGTCTTGCCGTTCTCAATGGCGTCGTGGAGGCGGGACCGAATATGGTCCATATTTACGCTCGTGCCATCTTTTGGATTGTTCAGGGCGGCCTCAGCCTCGCGGATGAGGGACCGCAGTTCCTCTGCGGTGGCGTGGACTGAGGTATCTGCTGATGCCGTTGAGTCTAACATGATGTGTTCGGGTCGATGTTGTTGTCCAAGTGCTATCTGATTAACACTGACCCTCTTTATCCGGAGTGGTTGCTTCACCTCGGAGTTTTATAGGGAAAACGGCGCCCCTGGCTAAGTGCGTTTGCGGCCCGCACTCCCGCGGTCTCGCACTATAAGGATATGATCGCTGGCGACTTACCCCCTGGCGCGGACCGCCTCTAGCTCTTCCCAGCGAGCGAAGGCGACGGCGTGGCGGCGGTCCAATTCATCAAGGCGCAACTTTACGGTGGCGGCGGCGCTGCGCTCCTTCTGGTAAAAAACCGGGTCTGCCAGCTTGGCGCCGAGTTCGGCCTGCTCGGTCTCGAAGGCCTCTATCTGCGCCGGCAGCTCTTCCAACTCGCGCCGCTCCTTGTTTGTGAGTTTTCGGCCCGCCTTCGGCTTCTGGGAATCCTGACGGGGTGGCTCGGCGGCGGGTAGCGCCGCCGCCAGCTTCGCCGCCGCCTTCTCCTTTTCCTTAACCCAGTCGGCATAGCCACCTACGTAGTCGCCGATGTGCCCGTCTCCCTCAAAAACCAGCGTGCTCGTGACGACATTGTCGAGGAAGTCACGGTCATGGCTCACTATCAGGAGCGTGCCCGTGTACTCGACTAGAAGGTCCTCGAGGAGATCGAGCGTCTCTGCGTCGAGGTCGTTCGTCGGCTCATCCATGACGAGTACGTTCGCCGGTTTGGTGAAGAGCCTCGCCAGAAGCAGACGATTGCGTTCGCCGCCGGAAAGGACCCGGGCGGGCGTACGCGCGCGGTCGGGCGTGAAGAGAAAATCCTGGAGGTAGCTGATGACGTGCCGGGTGCGACCGTCTATCGTCACGGTCTCATTTCCCTCGGCAATGTTGTCGGCGACGGTCTTTGCGTCGTTGATCTGGGCCCTCATCTGGTCGAAATATACGAAGGCCAGCTGCGTCCCGTGGGTGATGCTCCCCTGAGTCGGCTGGAGCTGTCCCAGGAGGAGCTTGATCAGTGTCGACTTGCCGGAGCCGTTGGGTCCGATGATCCCGATCTTGTCGCCCCGGGTGAGGGTCGTGGAGAAGTCCCGCACGAGGATCCTGCCATCGGGATACGCAAAGGACATGTTCTCGACATCGATCACTTTGATCCCGGAGCGGTCCGCCTCGGCCAGGCGCATGGTGGCATTGCCGACCCGCGCCCGTCTTGCTGATCGCTCCGCACGCATCTTCATCAGAGCATGGATGCGTCCCTGGGCTCGCGAGCGCTGGGCCCGCACGCCTTTCCGGATCCACACCTCCTCCTGCGCTAGCTTCTTGTCGAATGCGGCCAGCTGTTTTTCCTCTGCGGCGACCACCTCCTCCTTGCGGATTAGATAGGTGTCGTAGTCGCAGGCCCAGCCCGAGAGGCGGCCTCGGTCCAGCTCCACGATCCGTGTGGCAAGCCGGCGGAGAAAGGCCCGATCATGCGTCACGAAGAAGAGCGTTATCTTCTCGGAGAGCAGGAACTCTTCGAGCCAGAGAATGGATTCCAGATCAAGGTGGTTGGTGGGCTCGTCGAGCAGAAGCAGATCGGGCTTTGCGGCCAGGGCCCGGCCGAGGAGTGCCCTACGCTTGAGACCGCCGGAGAGGGTCGAGAATTCGGCGTCCGCCGACAGCTGGAGATGGTCAATGAGGTCGTGCACCAGGACGTCGCGTTCCCATTCCTCCTCGTGCTCTCCCTGCGGCCTGAGCCCGGACGTCACGATCTCAAGGACGGTGCCCTTGAGCGTGGTCGGGACCTCCTGGGTAAGCCGCGTGAAGAGGGAACCGGGCTGGCGAAAGACGTCCCCAGAGTCGGGCTTCATCTCGCCCGCAATGATGCTCATCAGGGTCGACTTGCCAGCGCCGTTTCGTCCCAGAAGGCACACGCGCTCACCCGGATCCACCTGGAAGTTGATCTTGTCCAGAACCGCGGGTCCACCAAAGGAGAGGTTAACATCGAGTAGGCTGAAGAGCGACATGAGCGACTCAACGTGCGCAACGCTGCCATTACCTGCAATCCTCCAGAGCGTTTAATTTTCCGGGTAATCCGCCGTGCGCAAACAATGAGCCTGCCGAGATTTGTGTTAAATGCCCGTTGGTTTGGGTCTTTAGGTTGGCAGAGCTCGATACAGGGGAGACGAGGAATTCTCCGGTGGGAAAGTCCTCACCCTTGGAGTAAGGCATTCGGTTATCATTCAGATGCCCATGAGGATGCGCATAATAATAGGCATCTTCTGATCATCCCAATCTCCTCAGCCCCATTTGCGCCGCTCACAGCCGGTCCCGGACTTTCCCTTCGGTCAAAATAGGGCCTCTCGAGAATGTGCGGCTGCACCTTGAGGGCGCAGTCGGGCTAGAGTTTGATCAGGATCTCGTTGCCTTCGGGCCGAAGGAGGGCGCCAACGGCGTCTTTGCCAAAGCAGAGGCCTCCCTTGCGATAGGGGTTTGCCTCCCGGCGTCCCCCCTCGAGGAGCACCCCGTTCACCCACACCTCGCTTGGAGCGAACGTGGTGTTCTCCACTAGGAAGCGGACTACAACGGTGCGGCCGCATAGCAGGACTTCGGCTTCGAGGCCGTTCAGGCTCCGGGGCAGCACCGGGTCAAAAATGAGGTCACCAAAATACTCGCGAAGGCCGAGCAGCGAAGCCCGCAGGGCGTGCAGGAACAGACCCGGCCCGCTGGAGTAAAGGCGCCACCCGCCAAGGACAGTGACCGAACCCGTCCTCAGCTCCTTCCATCTCTTGGAAGCCACGACTCGGTCGCCAAAGTCCGCATCGGAGCTCGAGAAATACACGTTTCCCTGCCTCGGGGCCGCATGGGGCAGGATCTTTTCGAGTCCCACGGGATTGGCCACCTGCAGGGCCCTCCACAGCTCTTCGGCTAGCCCAACCTTTGCCATGGCCTCGGCATACCTGAGGTGGGCATGGACATATTGGAGGCCAATCTCCCGGCCTACATTGGCGGCCGTGTCGGCCCGCTTGAAAAGGAATTCACAGCCGCCCCTGTAGATGGCGGGCTCGCTCATCAGCCGGGCCCCGTCGGGGTAGACGAGTTCCTTCTCAATGATTGCCAGATGGTGGGCGGCCTCGTCGCGCGTAAAAAGCTCGGCCAGGATCGACCGGGTCATTGGGAGGAGGCGATAGCGGATGCCGGTGACCCGATCCCTCGGGTGGAGAAGGGGACGGATGGTTCCATCATGCTCCCTTACAATGAAGCCGGCGACCGTCGAGTCCGGCATGAGCAGCCTCGAAAAATCCGACCGCATTCGCGCAAGGAGAGATTCCAGGCGCGTGAGGCGTTCGCGCTGGGAGGCTTTCCGATAGACGGCCGCCAATTGGCGGAATGCATGGTACACGAGCGCCACGGTCCAGCTGCTGATCATGCGCGTTCGCACTTCTGGATCAGCAGGCTGTAGCGTGTCGTCCCAGTCGCCGTCGCCAAAGTTTACAAGGGCTGTTCCCTGCACGAAGCGGGCCTCACATTGGTCTACCACCCGGTCGCAATGTTCCAGGAGTGTCTCATCCGGACCGCCCGCCGCGAAACTGGCAGGGCTTGTGTATCCCACCTTGGTCTCAAGGAAGGCGAGGTCGTTGCTTGCCTCGAGGTAGTCGCAAAGGGCCTTCACGGGCCAGAAGCACACATCGCCGTGGCTGTGGGCCTGTTGCAGCCGCTGGTATGGGGGGTGCATGAACCACTGGGGCCATGAGCCATCGGCGACATACTGCTGGGAAAAGACTTTGACCAAGATTCGCCGGATTAGCGGCCAATCGCAGGTGGTGAGCAGCCACTCGATGGGCCCTTGGCAGACATCGCGTACGCCCCAGGCCGCGCCGCCCTGTTGCTCCAGGCCGTGCGGCGCGGAGAAATGGACGGCTGCATTGTGGTTAAGCCACGGAAGAATCTCGTTGAGCCTGGCAACCGCTTCAGCAGGAGCAGGCGTACCCTTGAGGAGAATGCCCGAGGGTGGGGGATAAGAGGGCCTGGGGTCGGTCTTCCACTCGCGCCTGCAGTCGCTGAGCACCCTGGCAAGGGTCCCACGGCCGTCATTGGAACCGCACAGGATAACCCCGAAGCGTTCCACGGCCGGGGTGCGAATCGCCAGGCAAGGGTGGCCCCGAGAAGCCCCGTCAGCATAGAGCATCTCGTCCCCGCCAAGTTCGGTCTCGGCGTCGGGTTCGGCGCTTGCTATCGAAAAGCATGCACCGGGCAGGTGCGTCCCCATCATGCTTTTCGGGTCAGGTTCACAAACAGCCGAACAGCCGTCATGGTCGATCGTGACCTTTCCAGAATGCTCAAATTCATTGGCCGCCAGCGCCAGCGTGTGGGTCACGAGAAACGCTGCCGAAGTCCCTGGGGTGGAAAACCGAATCTCGAGAAATGCTGCGGCGTGTTCGCGAGAGCACCAGGTCCGAGCTTCGATGATGTCGGTGCCCACGCGATAGATCCATCGCGCCTCGCCAGGGGTCATCACAAATGCCGAGGGTATTCCTAGTTGGCGCCATGCGCCGTCCCGCAAGATAAACACGCGCTGTCCCGCCGCCCTGCCCAACCCAAGGGCGCTGCGGACCACGGGAAGGAGGCGCCCGAAGGTGGTGTTTCCCAGATAGGCCTGAGCCGAAAAGATCCCGGCCGCATAGCAGGTGGTGCCAAACTGCTCATTGTCCACCCAGCGCCACGATCCACTTCTCAGGATATGGCCATGGGGACGGGCTACCCGGGCTTCCTTCTCAAGGGAAACGACGTGAGAGCCTGGGCCGTGAAAGAATGACAGCAGGTTCCCGTTGCTCGAATACTCCTCATTTCGAAAGGGCCCTGGGAACCAATCTTGCCAATTCCCAGCAATCGGCGTTTCGCCATGAAGCCAAGGCGACCCCATGAACAACGACTGCAGCGGAGCCTGATGTTCTGAAGGGACCGGCTCTGGGGTCGAGTGGGTTGCAGGATGCCAGCTTGTTGGCGTCGCCTCCCAAAGCCGCGCGATGTCAGCCTTCGAAGAGGCTGCGGGGTGGTTGGCCACGAAACGCGCTACAAAAGAAACTTCAGTTGTGCAGTCAGGGTAGAGGCTCATGGTGCGGCTCTGGAGGCCAGCCATGGCGCATTCGTACTGCAGCCTTTGCGAGGGCAGGCGTTCGGCATTAACTGCCGCAGGAACACCGGTCAGGCGGTGATCCTCCCCAAAGAACTGGGTGCCATCAGTCGAATACCCAACCGCTCCTTTCTCGCACCCAACCGCGAGCCACGGGTGGGTCCCCCCGCTAGCGGCTTGGTTCTGACGCGCCAGAATTGACCAACCCCAATGCTCATCCTCGACGGGAAGCAGATCTATGTACTGTGAAATGAAGGCTTCGTTATTTCTGACTGCAGCCTCGTCGGCTAGACCCAGATCCTGCGCCATCAGAATATCGAGCTTTACGGGGCCTGCTGAAGTGTTGGTAAGGGTCGAATGCCACGACCATGCCATCAGGCTCGGATGCAGGGTGAGGGATGTTCGGCACGCGATCCCCGGGCCCGCAACCGTGTCCCACTCGATGGCGGCTGTGCTCACGATTCTGTGCGATACGGTGGGTCCAACAAGAGGTGCCCAGCCCCGCGCCCCATCGGGGGTTCTCCATCTCAGGATCAAGCGAAAGAATCCGTCCTCCGCGGGCCCTGGGAGAAACTGGTTAATTAGCGTCGTCCCATTGCGGATGGCATAAATGGCGCCTGAACGAGTCACCTGAATGATCAGTCCGGAGCTCGAACGGAGCTCAGTCAGCCCGAATGCCGCCCCATTCTTAAGCATCAATATCGTGGGGAGTCTTGGGCTTGGCGTAAGGGGAGTCATCGCGAGACTAACTGATGGGATATGCGTTCTTGTCCGTTGCGCGGTTCCCCGAAGCAACATGCGAAGGCAGTCCTATTGGGCCTTGTGAAGTGGATGGATCGAGGGCGCACTTTGGAATCGGCTTGGGGTAAAGCAGGTAAGAGACGTGAACAAAGGTTGATCCTGGGGCATCACCAGACGGCGCTGACAACGCGCCAGAATCCAGCAGGAAAGCGGACTCGGTGTTGTGGTTTTATTTTAGATGACAACGTTTGCATGACAACATTATTCAGGACCACTCCTGCAGATAAAACGTACCACGATCAAGGCACCCAGAATACAGCGGTTTTACCCGGGATCCGGGTCCGAGCTCAGCCGATAGACGTCACGATTAATGGCTTCGAAACCTTGCCTCCACTGTTCTGCAACCGTTGTCGTGAAGGGGAATTCGTCAGCTTGAGCTGAGAACCCGGGTCGAGTCCCTGATTACGAGGGCCGCCGGCATGTCGCCCGAAACCCTTACCTGAGCCATCGGCGGGCGGGTGGCTGCTTCGACCAGAAGGCTGACCGCGCGTTCCGCTAGATCTGAGAGAGGCTGGCGAACCGTGGTGAGCGCAGGGCGGCAAGCGGTCGCCCACATGCCGTCATCAAAACCCACGACGGAAATGTCGTTCGGGCAGTTGAGACCAGCGGATCGAATGGCATCGATGACGCCGAACGCGATCTCATCATTGGCGCAGCAGATTGCCGTCGGACGGTCCTGCAAGCGCAGAAAGGCGGCCATGCCCGACCTTCCCGTCTCAGCATTAAAGGGTCCCTCGAAGACCCACTCGGCCTTGGGAACCGATCCCTCGCGTGTGAGTATCTCCATGTACCCCTCCTTGCGCTCTAGGGCATCCCTGGAGCCGTTGGGCCCCAGAATGAGGCCGATCCTCCGGTGGCCAAGCTGCAGTAGAAGGGAAGCCGCAGACCTTGCACCCGCGCGGTTGTCGATCCCTACCACGGGTGCACCAACAAACGCGGGATCCACGTGAGGCGGAAGGACAGATTTCGTAAGAACAAGCGGGCGGCGGTAGCCTTGTAACTTGTTTACGTCGATTTCCGAAAGGGGCTCGGCGAAATAGATTATTCCTGACGAGTTGAGTCCCAGATGCTGGAGCGCCTCCCTGAAATCTGAACGGGCGGTCTTCCGGAGCGTGCAAATGTGCACGTCCCATCCGCGGGTGGCGGCTGCATGGAGGGAGCCAGCGAGGAACCGGCCGTAAAATTCTGAAAAGAAGATATTCTCGTCGAGAGGAACCACCACTGTGAGCGTCGTGTTCAGGCCGCGCCTGAGTATGCGCGCTCCAGGGTTGGGCGAGAACCTGAGGTGGTCAGCCAAGTCGAGGATCTGCTTGCGCCGGTCGGCGCTCACAAGATGGGCGGTCTCCTGGCGAAGCGCACGCGAGACGGTGGAGGGTGAAACCCCCAAACGGGTCGCGATTTGCACAATTCCGTCCTTGGGCTTTTTTGACTGGGGGAGGATGGGCATCTAATTCGTGCTGAACGACAGCAACCCCATGCACGCACTGCAAGCAAACGTTGCACGCGTTTGCAGTGCATGCGGCTCCACCGCACTCAAGGAGCCGGTTTTGATTATTATGGGCGATGCAACTCGAGATGGAGCATTCAGGTTATTGGAAAAATTCCTAGGGATGGCGCTCAAAGTCCAAGAATGAGCTAAAAAAAAGCAGCCAACGGACATGGCCGTTGGCTGCTCGAGTTCTTCGCCGAGGGTTCGGCGACGATGGTTCTAGATCAGTACCTCACGGTCAGGCCTAGTGTGAACTTGCGAGGGTCGATGAGGTAGTAGTTCGCCCCTTGGGTTAGGCCGCCAACCTGATTGAAGCTGGTGAATACGAGGTTCTTGTTGTCGGCCAGATTGTCCACGTTGAACTGGTACTTAACGTGGACCTTTTTACCCAGAATGTCGTAGGAGGTAGCGTAGGTAGCGAACGCGATGTAGGTTGTATAGGCGGGCGAGAACATAGTCCCGCCTGTCGAGATCCTCTGCTCCCCGAGTGCCGTGGCGCCCGCGCCGAGGGTAAGGCCGCGCGCCCACGTGTCCGTGAACGTGTAGGCCCCGACGACGTTGAATGTCGATTTTACAACCCCGGCGTTGTCAGATGCGACGGACGTGTTGGAGAGGGTGTTCTCGGCATTCACAAGGTCCTGCGCGAGCTGGCCGTCGAGCTTTGAGCCGCCGCCGGAGATCTGCTGCCATTCGCTGAGGTGAGCAGCGAAATAGGCGCGGGATCCCGGCAGGTCGTTTGCTTGTTGGGATTTTGGCTGCGCGTAAGACACCTGGAAGCGCCAATTCTCAGTTGGGTTCGCGGTGCCGGTGACTTCCCAGCCCTTATCCTTGATATCCTCGGTGTCGGCGTAGTTGAACTGCGTCGCAAGGTTCGGGGCGGTGCCTGAGAGGGTTCCCGCAGGCCCGATGTCGGTGGCGGTACCACCAGCCTTGTAGTAATCGTTCCAGATACCCTGGATGCCGATGTTGTCACCGGAGATACGGCCCTTTGATTTGTCGGTGTAGACGTCGGCCGAGATGTAGTACCGCTTGTCTTCGGTCGAGAAGCGGATGCCAAACGTATTGGAAACACCGCGGGCAGGTCCAAAAGATCCTCCCGTCAAGCTGGGTGCTACTCCGCCACCAATTGGCGCAAAGTTCTGGGAGAAGTTATAGGTGAGTGCTAGCCACTTGGTGACGAATCCGACAACACCAGCGGAGTAGGTGTCGCCCTTGTCGTTTTCGTAGGTGTGCCCTTGGGGGAACGGCAGGCCAATCGGCGGCCGCGGGCTGAAGATGTCGCTCTTGTACTCGTCATGACGCGCCCCAAGGGTGACGTTCAGGCGGTCATCCCAGAGCCGGGTCTGTGAGACTGCACCCAGGTATTGGATTTGCTCGCTGAGGTCGTGGTCAAACCAATTGAAGGGCAGAGCCTGGTACACGAGATTGTTCCCGTTGTAAGTTGCCGGCAGGTTGATCGAGGCGTGCGGATCATTCCAATAAAGGCGCGCCCAGACCATGTCCTGGGTCCAGTTGCTTCCATTCCATGTCTGCGGATAGTTGGCATAACTGCCGTTGTACTCGCGGGTGCTGAGGAGGTGGAACTCGTCTCCTCCCGAAACGCTCATCCATTCCTTTACAGGTATATCGAAGACATTGGCCTCGAAGTGGTAGTTTATCTGAGCGCGGAATTCGTTCACGCTATGATCCTGAATCTGGCGATCGAGGAACATGTCGGAATACTTTTGACCGAACTCAGGATTGGTCGAGCCGTTTGGCAACTGCTTGTTGATGTCGATCGACACGGTTGACGGTGACTCGAAGTTCTTGGAATCCTCGGTGTCAGAGAAGCGGTACGCCGACAGCTCCACTTCGGAGTTCTTGTTGATCTTCTGGTCAAGGTACAACGTTGCGGTGTAGTATTTGAGCTCGTTTGTGCCATCCTTTGGACCGACGGTGAAGTCGCTGCTGGGAAGCGCTGGTACGACCAAATTGGTGCCGACAAGGGTGTACGAGGAGGGACGCATCACGGCATTCATGTAATAAGGGGCATCGCCAAGGCCCGTCGCGCGGTAGCCAGCTCCCCAGTTCCGAATCGTTCCCTCTTGGGGTATCCACAGTTGGAAGGAGTTGGGGCCACCCCACTCGGCCATCGAATTATATGCGTTGGCGTTTGCCGCAGCGCCGGAAGCCGTGACCGGTGTCGCGCCCCAGGTCGGGGAATTCACCTGGCCATCCCACTGGGAATATTGATCGCTGATGTCTTCAGCGAATTGCGGGGTGATCTGCTGGTAGGCTTCAAGGTCCAACCGTACGGACGTCGAATCTGAAAGTTTGAGCGTGGTAGCGAGTGCTACGCCCAGCTTCTTAATCACGTCGTCCTTGCGCCAGTTTGCATCTCGGTCCGCCAATAGGTTGATGCGGATGCCAAGGTCGTTCCTGCCGAACACCGACAGGCGCTCGTTTATATCAAACGTGGCCCTTGCGCCACCGTAGCTGTTCACCAGGAGATTGGTTTCGATGAAATTCTGGTCGAAACGGGGGATTTTCGTGTAGGAGGTGGCCACGCCGCCAAGGTTACCTACGCCGAAAAGAATCGAATTCGGCCCAAGGTCCAGCTCGTACCGATCGACATTGAAGAAGTCCTTCACCGCATAGATCGGGAAGTAGTTGACCGTCGGGGGCGTGCCTCCCTGCTGGCCCGCGCCTGCACCACGGATATTGTCGGCCCACGAGTTGAACTCATTGCCGCTGCCGACGTTCGGCGCGAAGTTCGCGGGAACGGCATTCATCGTCCACTTCAGGGCATCCGTTGCATTCGTGAGCTGAAGGTCATCTATAAATTCCTTGGTAAGCGAAGTCGATGTCGATGGCGTGATGGCGAGTGGCGTATTGTTTCTTCCGCCTGCCAGCGAATTAATCGCCGTGTAGCCAACGTCCTTGGACGTATCGACAGTGAACGTGCTTAGGACAATGGGTTCTTCGGCCGCTATCTTCGTAGCATCGGTTGCGCTGGGCGGGGGACTGGCGTCCTGGGACCTCAGCGTCGAGCTGAGGCCGAGCGCCAGCACCATGGCCAGCGCGTACGTGCGTTTCTTTAGGGTATGCATGGGGATTAGGTTCTTATGGGCTGCGTTAACACGCGAAGATGGTGCTTCGACGCGATTCGGTCCGGGGCGGGGTTTCAGGGGTAATGGAATGACAACGTATGCATTGCAACCAAAAAAAAGATACGCCCCTATTTACGCTCGGGAAACTATATCGGCCATCGAATACGGGCGCACACGTTATCAAAACGCGAGCAATTCAAACCTTGGGGGTGCCTAGCGTTTCAGCCCTGGATCCGCCCTAAAGCCTATGGCATCGAGGGCAGGCTGAATCTCTGGATTAGCCATGAAGTTCCGCCAGAGAAGGCCGCTCCTGTAATTTTCAATCATTGCTACAATCTGTGCCTGGTTGAGTCCCATCCAAACGGGCTGGAACCAAGATTGGCTTTCATTGAATCCGTCGAAAAAGCCGTAGATTCCCCAGGTCTTTGCACCCAGATCACGATAAAAATGCTTCAAGGCTGCCATGGACTCGACCGGGGTGTAGGGAAACTCCCCCAGGGCTGCCGAGCAGCAGATTGTTCCGTTGTCCGCGCTCGGCTGAGGCATTCCTCCGCCTGAGTTAATCCCGGCGGAAAGTCCCCAACAGTCCGCGCCGTAGCCTTTAAAATGCAGGGGGTTTTCAATGCAGTAGGCTTGGTTGATCAGGGCGAGATGCTGGTTGTTCTCGAAGTAGTTGGCGAACCGGTCGCGCTTGCCGCGGGGGTCAAAACCGAGGAAGGAGAACTGCGTGAAGAACAGGTTGCCTCCCGTTCCCTCGCCGACGTCGAGCTTGATCCCATAGTATTGGTGGCCATTCGCGTAGTGGTCCCCTGAGGTCGTGCGGCTCCAACCCTGGCGGTACTGCACGGCCGTATCGGACTGTCCTGCCCAGCCCGAGTAATACAGGCTGGCGGGCACCGGGTGCGTCGGGGACGCGATGGCGAGCAAGTACACGATCATGGTCTCGTTCCATCCGACCAGCGGATGGCTGATATACCAACCATGGTCGGGCGACCAGTGCCAGTAGAGGAAGTCGCTCTTGGCATCCTTCCGGAACCAATCCCACTCAACCCCCCTCCAGAGGCGGGTAATCGTGTCGCGTATCTCTCTCTCGGCAGGCGTGTCGCGATCGAAATATTGCCGCGCGGTCAACAGACCCTGCATCATGAACGAGGTTTCAACAAGGTCTCCGCCGTCATCATAATGGCCAAAATAGGCGGCCACCTTTCCTGTCCTCCCATCAAGGAAATGGGGCCAGACACCATGGAAACGGTCCGCATGGGAGAGGAAGCGCACAATCTTGAGCACACGTTCGGCCCCTTGTTCGCGCGCCACAAAGCCTCTGTCAGTTCCAACGATCAGGGCCATGATACCGAAGCCGGAAGCACCGAGCGCGACAAGGTTCTCGTCGCCCGGGCGTATTTCTAGGGCCATGCCGGCGTTTGGATGAGCTCCGTCCCAATAATAGCGGAAGCAGCCTTCTTGCACCATGGTGAGAAGCTCGTCGTCGCTGAATTCCCGAGTGGTTGCCGAAACGGGATCGGAAAGGGGAGACTCGGCACCCGAAAGAGCTATTGAGCTCACCTTGTAAAAGGCGGTCTGCCCGGGCTTCCCCACGAAGTCGCAGTATCGGTAGAAATCGCCCTGTTGGGCCCCGACGGGAGTGTAGGTCTTCCCATCCGAGGATCGGTATATTTTGTAGCGAAGCGCATCGACTTTCGGGTCACCGCTCCATTTCAGGTCGAAATGCCTCTCGCCTGCCTGGATAGCTAGGCCTACCGGTTTTCCCGGCGCAGCCGCGGCTGCCGGGCTTTCCCATCCAACTTGGATGTCATCGACATAAAGGGTGTGCATGTTTCCGTCATCGAGGCCTTGCTCGAACACGATTTTTGCGAGGTTCTTGAGCCGAAACTTGAGGTCGTCGGTGCTCTTGTAGATCGTGCGGAACGTGGAAACGGGGAACCGTAGTAGAACCCATTTTGCGGCCGGCAGCGGCCCATGGCCCTCCAGTAGGTTTATCGTCGTTGTTCCATTCTCATCGATGTCCTCTAGGTGGATTCGGGGGGCCGAGGCAAAATCGAGGCCGGTTTCAGAAAAACACCAAAAGGAGACCATGTCCCCGTCAAAGTCGTCTAACAATCCATAGTGGGACCGTGTCTTTACGGCCACCCGCCAGTCACCGCCCTGCGCCGATTTCCAGGTCAGCCGAAGGGAGTTGGGAGGGAGAAGGAAATGTTTCGAATCCAGGGGTATCCTAGCATCGATCAGGTCAACCGAGCTCGGTGCTGTGAGCATTCCCTCGCTTTGAAAATACGATTCAGCGGGAAGGCTCTGATCAAATACTACGTGACGGTCGTACAGCGACTCCGCGGTGCCGCGCCCAGATGCCAGGGCGACCGGGAACAAGATTAGGGGGGCAAATTGGCTGAAGCGCATTGTGGGGGGGTGGGGATTACGCCAAAAATCGGCAAGTGGCGCGCCGTTCGCGGGAATTTTGAAATTCGACTTCGAAAGACGTCCTTTTTGGTTGCAATGCAAATGTTGTCAAAAGGAGACTTTCCAAGCACGGCACCCCGACTGCCCTGGGTCCCGTATGTCCCGGAGGGTGACTCCCGATTTCACTGAAATCGACCTTCGAACTCCCTGGGCAACCCCCCTATGAAACTTACGCCAATCACCGTTATTTCCCTAGGCGCCTTGCTTCTAACCCCTGCTCGGCCCTCGGATGTAGCGGGGCAGGGCACGGTTCTGTCCACGCCTCAAAGCGAGGCCCGCATCCAGGAACTGCTTTCAAGGATGACCCTTGAGGAGAAGGTGGGCCAATTGAACCAACTTTCCTCGGGCTCACTGACCGGGCCCGCGCGGGCGGTTCAGGACGGCGATGCGCTCATTCGGACGGGCATGGTGGGCAGCCTCTTCAACTCGGTCACCTCAAAGGAGACCAATTTCTACCAGAAAAAGGCGATCGACGGCTCCAGACTTCATATCCCGATCCTCTTCGGGCTCGATGTGATACACGGTTTCAGGACCATTTTCCCGATTCCGCTCGGGCTATCGGCTAGTTGGGATCCGGCGCTGGTCGAGCAGACAGCCCGGCTCGCGGCACAAGAAACCTCACGCCAGGGAATCCGGTGGACCTTTTCGCCCATGGTGGACATCGCGCGCGACCCGAGATGGGGACGGATCGCCGAAGGTGCCGGTGAGGACCCGTACCTTGGGTCTGCCTTCGCGAGGGCCTATGTCCGGGGATATCAGGGGCGCCGCCTTGACGATCCTAGTTCGATCGTCGCGTGCGCGAAGCACTTCGTCGGGTATGGGGCGGCGGAGGCGGGTCGCGATTACAATACGACCGAGATATCCGAGCGCACGCTTCGCGACGTTTACCTTCCCCCTTTCCATGCCGCCGTGCAGGAGGGTGCCGGCACGATCATGTCTGCGTTCAACTCGTTGAACGGTGTACCGTCTAGCGCGAACCCGCTAACTCTAACGACGATCCTCCGCGACGAATGGAAGTTTCAGGGGTTTGTGGACAGCGATTGGACGGCCATAAGGGAGATCATGCTCCATGGAATCGCCGACGACGAGGCGACGGCCGCGCGCAAGAGCTTCTTGGCTGGTGTGGACATGGATATGCAGAGCGACGTGTACCTGCCGTATCTTGCCGGGTTGGTCAGGTCGGGGGAGGTTCCGATGGCGCGCGTTGATGACGCGGTCCGCAGGATCCTTCGAATCAAGTTTGCCCTTGGGCTTTTCGAGCATCCGTTTGTGCCGGAAGCCCCCGATTCAAACCCGACAGAGGTTCCGGCCAGCAGAGCGCTCGCTCTCAAAGCAGCTGAGGAATCCTTTGTACTCCTTGAGAACCACCCGGTTGGCGGCGCGCCGCTTCTCCCGCTGGCCGTATCCCCGGGCAAACAGGTAGCGGTCATCGGGCCTCTGGCCGACAGCCCTGGGGATATGCTTGGGCCGTGGGCGGGGCAGGGCGTCGCGGGCGACGCGGTCACATTTAAGACGGCTCTAGGCGCCAGGGCATTGCACGAGGGGATAAGGCTGCAGTTCGCCCAAGGCACGGATATTGCGGGTTCGACCACTTCAGGGATCGAGGAAGCCGTCAAGGTCGCGCTGGAATCCGACCTGGTGATCATGACATTAGGTGAGAGCGGGCATAGTTCGGGCGAGGCCTCGGCAAGGTCGCGAATCGATCTTCCCGGCGCCCAGGAAGCGCTCCTTGAAGCGGTGGTTGGCACGGGAAAACCCGTTGTGCTTGTCCTTTTTAGCGGCCGTCCCCTAGCGATCGAATGGGCATCCAGTAACGTCCCGGCAATCTTGATGGCGTGGTTTCCCGGGCTGCAGGCTGGGCCGGCCCTAGTGAGCACGCTCTTCGGGGACTCAAGCCCCGTGGGACGCCTCACGGTGTCGGTGCCTAGGTATGTTGGACAAGTGCCGATCTACTATAACCACTTAAACACGGGAAGACCTCGGGTGGATCCGATCGGGCTCGGCACGACTAAGGCCGATCCGTACTATGTCACGGGCTACATCGACGAGAAAAACACGGCCCTGTATCCGTTCGGGTACGGGCTGGGCTACACGTCATTTAGTTACTCGGCGGTCGCTGTCGATACGGACAGGCTAAGTGCAGGACAGATCAACGAGCACGGGGGTCAGCTCACGGTGAGCGCGGTGGTACGCAATTCTGGAGAGAGGGAGGGAACGGAGACCGCTCAGCTTTACATAAGGCTTCGCGGCACGAGTGTCGCCAGGCCTGTTCGGGAGCTTAAGGGATTTGAGCGCGTGCACCTTGCCCCAGGCGAGTCCCGACGCGTCGAATTCAAGCTAGGTAAGGAAGAGCTCTCCTTCTGGAACCTTCAAATGAAGCAGGTTGTCGAGCCAGGAAGCCTCTATGTCTGGGTCGCACCCGACTCGTCCGCCGGCGAACCCCTAAAGGTTGAGATAGCCCAATAACCCCGCGGGGCCCAAACGAAGCTCATCTCCAGATCGTGACGAATTCCCGACTCCTCAGAACGACCGGCGCCCCGTATGGGGAGAGCTGCGGCCTGCTGCGGGGTGAGAAGGCTCAAGAAGAGACGCGCAAAGCAAGCCCCCCTGCACGATCGTTATTCTGCCTCGCCCTTGTAGTGGCGGCTCTGGTGGGCATAGCCCCCGTGCCGGCGCACGCGGCCAAGAACCTGGCGCCATGGCCCGGAGCGCGCCCCTCGGCCGTCCTCTCTCCGGAAGACGACGCGCTTCTGGAGGAACTCCAGCAATCAGCCTTCCGGTACTTTGTCGAGCAGGCGGACCCGAAGACGGGTCTCGTCAGGGACCGCGCCAGGTCGGATGGATCGCCGAGCGAGGGAAAGGCGAGCATAGCGGCCTCCGGATTCTCCCTGAGCGCGTGGGCCGTTGCCACGCAGCACGGGTGGACAGACCGAGAGACGGCGCTCCAGCACGTTCGGCTCGCCCTTCGATTCCTTGCCGACAAGGCCCCGAGGAGGCACGGCTTCTTCTACCATTTCATGGAGATGGACACGGGCGAGCGCGCGTGGAAGTGCGAGCTGTCTCCAATCGATACGGGATTGTTCTTCGCGGGTGCCATCGTCGCGCGGGAATACTTCAACGATCCCGAGACCACAGCCCTCGTCGACCGGCTTTTCCATGACGTGGACTGGGAGTGGTTCCTGAATGGCGGATCAACTCTGGCAATGGGATGGCATGACGAGCATGGGTTTTCGCGCTACCGGTGGGACAAGTACTCGGAGGACATGATGCTTGGTTTCCTCGGGATGGGCGCACTTGAGAGGCCGCTTCCGGAGGGCTACTGGGACGCTTGGTCGAGGACCCCGGTGGGTAACTATGCGGGGTACCATTTCATCGAGGGCCCGCAACTTTTTATTCACCAGTTCACCCATGCGCACGTGGACTTCCGGGACCTGCGCGATGCATATGCCGACTATTACCACAATTCGGTCCTGGCTACGCTAGCGCAGCGCCAATTTTGCGTGGACCTTAGGGGTGAGTTTCCGGCATGGGGCGGCAGGCTGTGGGGGCTGACAGCCTCCGACTCAGCCACAGACTATAAGGCATGGGGAGGGCCGCCGCGCACAGAGGAAGCCAATGCCCTTGATGGAACGATAGTCCCCTGTGCCGCGGCCGGGTCGGTCGCGTTTGTGCCAAGCGAGGCCATGACCACTCTGCGCTACATGCGCACCGCCTACGGCGACCGTATATGGAGCCGGTACGGGTTTGTGGACGCTTTCAATCCCGAGACGGGATGGGTCAATAGGGACGTCATAGGAATCGACCTTGGGATAACCTTGATCCAGACGGAGAACGCGCGAACCGGGTTTGTATGGGCGGTCTTCATGCAGGCGCCTGAGGTGCAAAGGGCACTTGTGCGCGCAGGGTTCATTTCGCAGAAGAGGGACCTGCCCTGGGCAGACCAGGCCAGATTCCGCGACATTGCTGCCGGGGCGTGGAAGTCGGTCGAATCCATCCCCGCGACCCCGGACACGCTGGGCCTGAGGCTCTCCACGATCATTTCGGCCAGTTCGCTGGGTCTGATCCCCGAGGACGACGCGGTGAATCGGATTTCGACCATGCTCAAGGCGACAACGCTTCCGTCAGGAGAGCGGGCGGTAGCCCCGTATGCCGCGAGCCTCGTGACCCTGCGCCAGGCCATTCCGGCGTTCGCCTCGGAAGCGACGAGTCGACTCGCCGCCATAGACTGGGCGAAGGTCGAGGTTGAATCTGACCTTCTCGGGTCGATGAGCCGCCTGGCGGTATTTTTTCAGGTCGCCACCGGGGTAAAGCCGGTGACGGCTTGGACTGGGATGCGAAGGATTGCGCAGACGGAGGGGCACGTGCGTGTCCTCCAACCTGCGCAGATTTGGGACCAGGTTCTGCCCGGGCTCTGGCTCGATGAGCGAGCGATCGTCACAGGAGCGTCATCCTCGCAGCTCGCCTATGCCATAGCCATGCAGAATAGGACGGCGTCGACGGCGACGTTCCCGTACGACGTGAAGAGCACGGCGCTTCTCCTCGAGCATTTTCCCGCGGAGGCCGCGGCTGGCCTTAAGCTCGCAAGGCTTCCCGAGGGTTGGCTCAGCCAGTCCTCGGTCGGGGATCGCTGCCTTCTCCTCCTCAGTCTCGCGAACCTTCTTGCGCCGGACTGCCTCAGGGAGTGGTTCCAGCAGGACCCGCTTGTGAAGGCTGGACGCGTGCAGATAGACGAATTTGGTGATGCGGCCTTCGGGGGCAACAACTCGGTCTTCGCCCGCAGCGAGCTGGCCCTGCCTCCCGCGGTCCCACCGCAACGCAGCGCCACGGCAAAGAGCTCGTCGGAGCCAAGCGACAAATGGGACTGGGTGGTTGTCAAGGGGACCGACTTTAAGATATCCGCCGCTGATGTTCGTCCGGGCGACCCGGATCTGGAGCTACGTTTTGCGCTCACATGGGACCAAGAGGCGCTTCACTTCCACGCGGAGGTCCTTGATACCCCGCCGGGTTTCCAGGAGCCCGCGGGCAGGCGTTCGCTCGAGCTTTTCATTAACCCGAAACGCGATGGGCTACTCTGGCTTTCGTCGAAGGATTTTCAATTCGCCTTCAAGCCCGACGGGACCGCCATGGAGTGGTTCCACAATAGGCGCACCGATGCCCGCATCACCAAGACCGCGGACGGGTACGCGGTTGATGCCGACATAACCTGGAAGGATCTGGGGATGTTCCCCTATCCGGGGCTCGAATTCGACGCGACGGCAAGCGTGACGGCAGGCGGCAACAATGAGTGGGATCCCTCCCTGGAATTAAGCTGGCGCTATTACGGCCGGTCCGACGATCGGTTTGGCCTCGGCACGATCAAGCTCGAGTAACACGCTCGGCGTACCGACGCCCGCTATGCCCACAATCCCCAAGCGCTGGCTTATAGCCGTAGCCCTGTCTGGGGTGACGCTCCTGCTAAACGGCTGCGCCCGACACGCATCAACGGGCGGTGCAAGCACTAGAGTTGTTGTGAATTACTGGGAGAAGTGGGACGGCTTCGAGGCCGACTCCATGCGCGCCGTGGTCGATGACTTTAACCGCAGCCAGGACCGCATTGAGGTGCGTTTCCTTTCGGTTTCAGGCGTCGACACGAAGCTGCTCCTTGCAACATCAAGTGGGCACCCTCCCGACGTGGCCGGACTTTGGTCGGAAAACATACCGGACTTCTCGGAGAAAGGGGCGCTGACCCCGCTCGATCGTGGCATGGCCAAGGCTGGCATCGGCCCGGACCGCTACATCCCGCTGTATTGGGACCTATGCCGGCACCGTGGATTCACTTGGGGCCTGCCCACGACGCCCGGTTGCGTGGCGCTCTTCTACAACAAGAAGCTTTTTCGTGCGGCGGGTCTGGATCCGGAGCGGCCCCCGCGAACATTTGCGGAGTTTGAGGCCATGAGCCGCCAGCTGACCTTTGTCGAGATAGAGAGGGCGGGTCTTCGCGCGAGGGTATCCTTCGACGATCTTACTCCAGCAGAGAGGGCCTCCCGTAAATACTCGCTCGTTCAGGTGGGGCACCTTCCGCAGGACGCCGGGATGTTCCTTTCGGGGTGGGGTGTCTGGTTCGGAGCCCGTTTCTATGACGGAGACAGGCGCATACTGGCTGATGATCCGGGCAACGTGGCCGCTTATGAATGGCTCCGGCACACTGCTGAGACCTACGGAGTGGAGAACCTACGTGGGTTTATTGAGGGCTTCGGGGTGGCCCAGTCGGCGCAGACCCCTTTCCTGGGCGGTGCGGAGGCGATGGTCGTCCAGGGACCCTGGATGCCGAACTTCATTTCCAAATTCGCCCCGGGCCTAGAATGGGGCGTCGCTGCTTGCCCCGCGGCCGTGGGGGTAGGGGACGGATCGCCCGTGACCCTTGCCCAGTGCGACGTTGTGGTCATACCCCGGGGAGCGGAGCATCCGCGCGAGGCCTTTGAGTTCATAAGCTACCTCCAGAGGCAGGACGTGGCTGAGAAGCTGGCGCGGGCGCAGCAAAAATTCACAGCCCTTCGCAAGGTGTCCGATGGGTTTTTGGAGAATCACCCGAATCCCTCAATCAAGTTATTCATAGAGCTCTCGAGGAGCCCAGGGGCGCGCTACGTCCCGCGCCTATCTATATGGCATGAGTATGACGCCGAGCTAGCTGTGGCGCGAGAGCGCGTTCTGAATATGCGCTACAGCCCTGCGGCTGCGCTTGCCGAAGCCCAGCAACGCGTGCAATGGAAACTCGACCGCGTGTTGCGGCGTTGGGATGCCGTAGGCAGCGAGCGGACGGCGGAATGGAGGTCCTATGACGCCTGGTGAGCGCAGGAGAACGGTGGTTGGCCTGGCCTTCGTAAGCCCCTGGCTCTTGGGCTTCCTCGTATTCACGGGGTATCCCGTCTGCGCCTCCCTCTATTATTCATTCTGTGACTACGACGTCTTGTCCCGCCCGGTCTGGGTCGGGCTCCTGAACTACCAGGACATGATATCGGACAGCGTGTTTTGGCAGTCCGTCAGGAACACCCTTTTATTCAACCTAATGGCACTGCCCCTTGGCTTGGTGTCCGCACTCACGCTGGCCCTCCTTCTTAACCAGCCCGTCCGGATGCGGGGAACCTTCAGGGCCATCTATTACATACCGTCTCTGGTGCCCGCGGTGGCGGGAGCGATGGTGTGGCTCTGGATCCTTAACGGTCGCCTGGGCCTACTCAACCAGGCGCTGGAGGCGATTGGATTCAGCAATCCGCCGCAGTGGCTGGTCGATCCCGCCTGGACCAAACCCTCCCTCGCCCTTGTCTCCCTTTGGGGATGCGGAAACACCGTGGTCATCTATCTGGCGGCGCTCCAAGGCGTGCCGCAATCGCTGCTTGAAGCTGCGATGATCGATGGTGCCTCACCCTTTAGGCGCCTTGTCCACGTCACGCTTCCGGCGATCTCACCGGTGCTCTATTTCAATCTACTGATAGGCATCATCGGAGGGCTCCAGGTATTCACGTCGGCGTTTATCATGATGGGCGGAGCCGGCCCCGAGCGCTCGGTCCTCTTTTATGCGATCTACATCTACCAGAACGCATTTGAATACCGTCACATGGGCTACGCTTCCGCAATGGCGTGGGTCCTCTGCATGCTGATCCTTGTCCTTACACTCATGGCCTCGCGCCTCTCGAGGCGGTTTGTGCACTATCAGGGAGAATAACGAAGGCCATGCGAAAGGTTTCAAAGCTTCTCGTGTACGCGCTCCTTGTAGTGGGCGCCGCGGTGTTCGTCCTCCCGTTTGCGTGGATGGTGGTCACGGCGCTCAAGCCGATCGACCAGACCCTCGCACAGCCGCATGCGTGGTTACCGCGGCGATTCGAGGCCCCTATTGGGGGGCGCCTCCAGGAAGTGCGCCCGGGAGGGTTCGTGACGGAGCCGAGCCTGTGGGTCCTGCAGGGCGGAGCGAGCCGGCCTGTGGTGGTGCCCCAGGCGTCCGTCTGGGACGGTGCGTGGCATCCCGCGGTTGGGGCACCGGTGCCCGTAGTCGTGCTCAAGCAGGTTCCGGCCTCAGGGACCGGTGCGTGGATTGAAGTGAGCGACCTTTCAGGACTGTCGAGCGACATCGTCAGGCAATCGGATCTCAAATCGCGGGTCTCCTTCCGATGGGAGAATTTTCCCAAGGCGATTAAATCGATGCGGCACTTCTCCCGCTACTTGGCCAACACGCTCATACTCTGCCTCCTGAACGTGGCGGGCACGGTGCTCTCAAGCGCCATGGTGGCCTACGGTTTCTCCCGCCTCGAATGGCGGGGGAGGGAGGGACTGTTTGGACTATTGCTGGCGACCATGATGATTCCATTTCCGGTGGTCATGGTGCCGCTCTACGGGCTCTTCCGCTCCCTCGGGATGGTGGGAACGCTGCAGCCCCTCTGGGTGGGCTCGTTCTTCGCGAATGCGTTCAATGTGTTTTTGCTGCGGCAATTCTTCAGGACAATACCCAAGGACCTATCGGAAGCGGCGCGGATAGATGGCTGCGGCGAATTCAGGATATTCTGGCAGATCATCCTCCCGCTCTGCACGCCCGCCCTGATTGTCGTGGGTTTGTTCACTTTCCTCGGGGCCTGGAATGACTACCTCGGACCCCTGATCTACCTGACAGACGAGCACGATCTCACGCTGGCGCTTGGACTTGATGCCATGAAATCGAGCGAGTCCGGCGCGACCGAGTGGCCCTATCTGATGGCTGCGAGCACGCTGGTCATCCTGCCTGTGATCACCCTCTTTTTCTTTGCGCAGCGCAAGTTTGTTGAGGGCATTGCCCTCACGGGGATCAAGGGCTGACCTCGCTGGACTTTGGCAGTGCGGGAGACCTCGTGCGTCTGATTGGCCGGCCTTTTGAGTTGCATTGAGAATGATGTCAAAAGGAGACTTTACCTGTCGGCACGCCCCAAGCCACGCAGCTGTACGCTCACGTGGCCGTAGCCGAAGCTAGTTACCAAACCCCAGTTATGTTCGAAAAATACGCGCCGGGTTTTTGCTTCATTTCGGCTTTGCCGCGGTGGCCTGCGATTGCAGCTCTTGCCTTGTTTGCAGGTGTGGGCCCGGGAGCAAGGGCAACGCCCGCCGAGACAGCGGCCAGGGGAGTGGTGGAGAGGGTGATCCCGTCCCATGCGGCTGAGGTCGATGTGGAGCAGATTCCCGCAGGCGCCGGGGGTATCGACGTCTTTGAGGTGGAGGGCCGCGGTGGAAGACTCGTGCTAAGGGGGAACTCGGGCGTTTCGATCGCCTCGGCCCTGGGTTGGTACCTGACCCATATCGCCCATGCGCAGCTCTCTTGGGATGGCGACAACCTTGGCCTGCCGGAGCGGTTGCCCGCTGTCGCCGCGAAGGTGCGGATCACGTCGCCGTACCGGTACCGCGCATACCTCAACTACTGCACCTTCAATTACACCATGTCGTGGTGGGACAAGTCCCGATGGGAGCGCGAGATCGATTGGATGGCCCTGCATGGGGTGACCATTCCCCTTGCAACGACAGGCCAGGAGGCCGTCTGGCAGGCGACGCTGCGCCGCTTCGGCATGAGTGACACCGATATCCGTGAGTTCTTCGCGGGCCCCGCATTCTCGGGTTGGCAGCTGCTCACCAACATCGAGCAATGGGCGGGGCCCCTTCCACAATCGTGGATCGATTCCCACCTAGAACTCGGGCGGTTCATCCTCAAGCGTGAGCGCGAACTGGGCATGACGCCTATCCTTCAGGGATTCTCAGGCTGCGTCCCGCTCTCGTTCATGAAGCGTTTTCCCGATGCGGCAATACAGGCGAAGAAGATATGGTGCGAGGTGCCTCCGGGCACCGCTCAGCTGGATCCGGAGGACCCGTTGTTCGACAAGATGGGGCGCGCTTTTCTGGAGGAGCAGACGGAGCTGCTCGGCACCGACCACCTCTATGCGGTGGACCCGTTCCATGAGGGAGAGCCACCGAAGGAAGGGCAGGCCTACCTGACGTCGGTTGGGGCGAAGATGTTCGCACTTACCGACGGCTTCGACCCGCGCTCGACGCTCGTCATGCAGGGATGGACGATCCGCGAAGGGGTCGTACTGGGCATACCGGCCGACCGTCTGCTTGTGCTGGATCTCACCGGCGAAAAATGGCGAGAAACGAACGCTTTTTGGGGTAGGCCCTGGGTGGCCGGAGTGTTGCACAACTTTGGGGGCCGCACGTTTATGGGCGGCGACCTGCCCGCGATTGCGAACAATGCGCCTTTGCTGCTGGGAAACCCGAAGGCCGGACGCCTTGTGGGAATTGGGGCGTTCCCGGAAGCCATAGAGCAGAACCCCATTGTGTATGACCTGGCTTTCGACATTGCATGGCGAAGCGCGGCCCCGGACCTGCAGGCTTGGACGGAGGCGTACGTGAAGGCGCGTTACGGAGCGGATGTTCCCGCGGCGCGCTCGGCCTGGACACGCCTCAGGCTGTCCGTCTATTCGCAGGGGGAGTCTGCTCCTGCAATGGAGAGCCCGGTATGTGCGCAGCCCGCCCTTGCACTCGACAAGGCCTCCCCGTGGGGGAGCTTTGAGCGCAACTACCCGGTAGGCGAGGTCTGGAATGCCTGGCAGGAACTGCTGGAGGGAAGCCCGGAACTTGGGCATGTCGACACCTACCGCTACGACCTAGTGGATGTGGCGCGTCAGGCCCTTGCGGACCTCTCGGTTCCTGTCTATGCCGAGGTCGCGGCCGCCTACAAGTCGGGCGACCGTCCGCGATTCCAGGCTGCAAAGAGCCGCTTCATGGATCTTATCGACGACCTCGACACGCTCCTTGGGACGAGACGCGAATTCCTATTCGGGCGGTGGATAGCGGATGCGCGCCGCTGGGGGACGACGGGGCAGGAAAAGGACCTCTACGAGCGAAACGCCCGCCTCCTCCTCACGCTATGGGGACCCCCGAGCCACGGTGCGTTCCTCCACGACTATGCCTTCAGGGAATGGTCGGGGTTAATAGGCGGGTTCTACCGAGCAAGATGGGAGCAGTTCTTCACTTTCCTGGAGGCGCAGGCGCCGGGCTATACCGAGGACGGGCTCTACCGCGTCATGGACAGGCCCGGCGATGAATCCAACGATTTCTACAGGAAACTGACCGCCTGGGAGTACGCTTGGTGTGACGGCCACGGGGCCTATCCCACAGAGCCGCGGGGTGACTCGGTTTCCGTATCCAGGCGCCTCCTGGAAAAGTGGCGCCCGGTCATGCAGGAGGTTTACCCCCGATTTGCTTGGAAGAAACCCCCCGTTGCCGCCCGCCCATGAATCCTGCCCCTGCCACACCTTCTGCTCGGCTCGCTTCGCTCGATGCCCTAAGGGGATTTGACATGATGTGGATCATGGGGGCGGACGCCTTAGGCAATGCTCTGTCGCACCTCAACGGGGGCGTCGTCTCGAGGTTCGCGGCAACCCAGCTGGACCATGTTGTTTGGTCTGGAATTCGGTTCTACGACACGATTTTCCCCCTTTTTGTGTTTATGGTCGGTGTGGCGATCCCGTATTCGCTCGACAAAATTGTCGCAACGTCGGGCCGCCGGGATGCCTTGTGGCGCATCGCTCGGCGCACGGCGCTGCTTTATCTGGTGGGCCTCTTCTACTACGGCGGCTTCGCTACTGCGCTCGACCAGGTGAGGCTCCTCGGCGTGCTGCAGCGGATTGCCCTCTGCTACTGCGGCGCCAGTCTTGTGTACCTTTGGGTAAAACCCCGTTCGCTGCCGGGCGTGGTCTGCGCACTCCTCTTGGGCTACTGGGCGCTCCTGACATTCGTTCCCGTGCCGGGGTTCGGGGCAGGTGACTTCAGTGAGGGACATAACCTCACCAATTGGATCGACGCACACTACCTGCCGCTGCGCAAATGGGACGGCGACCACGACCCCGAGGGTATCCTCAGCACCTTCCCCGCGGTGGCAACCTGCCTGCTGGGGGTGATCTCCGGCCGGTGGCTCAGAGACCCGGTGCGCGGCGACTGGGGAAAGGTCAGGCTTCTGGCGATTACGGGCATCGTGCTCATGGTCCTAGGATTTGCGTGGGGAACGCAGTTTCCTGTCATCAAGAAGATCTGGACGTCGTCCTTCGTTCTCGTTGCCGGCGGCTGGAGCATGTTGCTGCTTTCCGGGTTTTACTTGGTTGCGGATGTCTGGAAATACAGCCGTTGGCTCCAGCCGTTTGTTTGGCTGGGGTGCAATGCGCTCACGATTTACCTGGTGAGCAATGTGGTAAATTTTGGCAGTCTTTCAGAGCGTTTTGTGGGCGGCCAGGTCTTAGCCACCCTTAACGGCGCGTGGACCGGCCTTGGGGACGTCGCTCTGGCCCTTGTGAGCATGGTGCTCTGCATCCTGCTCGCGGGCTTCCTCTACCGAAGGAAGATATTTCTCCGGCTTTAGGCACAAAGGCGGGTGACTCTCCACACAGGCGAGCCCGAAAATGGCTCGCGTGACGCAGGCCGGCTGGTGAGGTTCCAGGGTTCCCATGCAGCCGCCTAACCAAGACATAGCACCCTGGCATTCGGGCATTAGGGGCGCCCGCGCCAACCTAGTGCCGGGCTTAGTTCTGCAGGTCGTGGCGCTCGCGCTCGTGCTTGGCTACTATTACCAGCCTGCAGTCCACGCGGCCTTGGGCCGGCTTTCTGAGGCGCGGGACCGCGCCGGGGTCATCTCCGGTATCGCCTCGACAGGTCTGTGTGGAGGACTCCTGCCTTTTCTTTTTCTGCATTTTATCCAGCGGGATGGAGCGGGCCGGCCCCGTTACTCCTGGAGCCAGGGTGGTGCGCTGACCGCCTTTTGGGCCTACAAAGGGCTGGAGGTCGATATCTGGTACCGAATCCAGGCTCACACGGTCGGAACGGGCCATGATCCCGCGACGATCGCAATCAAGGTGGTCCTGGACCAGTTTGGCTACTGCCCCGTACTTGCCGTGCCCGTCACGGCTGCGGTCTACCAATGGGTCGAGACGCGCTTCGACGGGGCCGGACTCTGGGCGGATATTCGAGCGGGTCGCTGGTACCAAAGAAGAGCGCTGCCGGTGCTGATCTCGAACCTGGGCGTGTGGATTCCCGCGGTGGCGATCATCTACGCGCTGCCCACGCCCCTGCAGCTTCCGCTTCAGAACATCATCCTCTGCTTTTACACATTGGTCGTCGCGCACCAGACCCGGTCGGAGGGATAGGCCACCAGTCCCGGGCGCCGCCTACAGGAGCGCGCCCTTAAGGTGGCGGAGCATGGCCAGGTTCACGGCCCAGGCGTCGGCAACGGGCACCCGGCCTGAGGCATCGACCGGCATGTAGGGTGGGGGACCCGCCTCTGGCGTAATGATCACGACTTCCGAGCCTGCGCTTCGGCGGCACTCAACGATCCTTTTCCACCAGGTGGTAAACTGCTCGAGGTAGATGCGGTTTACGGGTGAGAAGGGGTCTCCCACCTGGGGGCCCTGGGGGAAGCCGATGCGCGCGTGAATCCAGTCGCTTCGGCCTATGGCGTTCTCGACCTCCGGTTCAAAGCCCTCAAGGAGGGACTCGTGGACGCATACCCAGTGAGAGAAGTCCGCCGTGAGTCTTAGCCAAGGAAGCGCCTCGAGGAACTCCAGGGTGGAGGGCGCCGAGTACGTGGGGCGCGCCCTGTGGGTTTCGTGCAAGCAGGGGATCCCCGCGGCCCTGGCGTGATCCTCGGCAAGGCGGTAGAGCTGGTCGTTTTCATTAAATGAAAAGTAATCACGCCCGATGTGGCAGTTCACCGCGGCTGCGTGGCACTCAGAGGCCTTGTCGAAGAGGTGAGGGAAGGTTGCCGCCTGTTCCTCGGGGCTTGCCCCCGAGCAGATCACCTGGGCGAGGACCACAAGGCCATGTGCTGCGGCCAGGCGGGCTATCTCGGCGGCAGCCTCCGGGCGCTCGGAAATGTTCAGCTCGACGGCGCCAAAACCCGCGGCGGCCGCTTGCGCCATGAATTCGTCCAAGGCCATCCCCGGGGCTTCCCACTTGGACTTTGCAAACAAGAGCCGCATCGGTCTGGTCTCGCCGTGCCGCGAGCGCACCGCAAGGCGAATCCCCTTTTAGGGGCCGCCCTCGGAGACGGTCTTCCGGATTACATTGCCCCCACTGGGGCCGCTATTCCCGCGTGGGCGGCCAGCTCCCTGGCGGATGCGAGGCAGCGCGAGCAGACGGTCTCAACAGAGTCGTTGCCCTGGATGTCTCGTAGCACCCCGCCCTCGCGGTAATAGTGCAGAAGGGGATCGGCTTGCCTATGGAAGGTGGCGAGGCGAGCGCGGATGGTCACGGGATTGTCGTCCGACCTCCTGTAAAGCTCGCCACCGCAGGAATCGCATACGCCGGCTCTCTTCGGGGGGTGAAATCTCAGGTGGTACGGGGATTGGCAGGAACGACAGATCAGGCGCGCCGAGAGCCGGTCAATTATGGCGGTATCTGGCACGTTGATATTGAGGGCGCCGGTGACGCGCCTATCGAGCCGGGCGAGGATCTCATCGAGGGCGACGGCCTGTGCAAGCGTGCGCGGGTACCCGTCCAGGATGAATCCATCATGCACATCCGGGCGTCCAAGACGCTCCTCGACCATGTGGTCGGTCACATCATCGGGCACAAGCTCGCCGCGGTCCATGTAGGCCTTTGCCAGCGTGCCAAGCGGCGTCGCCTGGCGCAGGTTCTCGCGAAACAGGTCGCCCGTTGAAATATGGGGGACATGGAGCTTGGTGGCCAGCTGTTCGGCCTGGGTCCCTTTGCCCGAGCCGGGGCCTCCAAGGAGCACTAGGTCGAGGCCAACGGCCGGCGGCTTTGAAAGCTTGCCCTGCTGGGCATACATCGCGCCAAATTCGTCGCGGCCCACGAACTGGCCCTTCTCTATGGAGACTCGGTCCAGGGCGTCCAAGAGTGAGTTCTCGATCTCGGTGACCGTACCTTCCCCTGAGACGATGATGAGCTTCCCCTCCGAGGCGTAGCGTTCGAGGAGCGGCTCGGTGGACCTATGAAACACCCGCAGGCGCCTGAGGGCCATTTCGGGCGAGTCGTCCGGGCGGTGGTAGAGCGGGCGTGCGCAGCAGTCGCACACCCCAGCCACGCGGGGCGGGTTAAAGCGGGTGTGGAACGGGGTCTGGCAGTTCCGGCAGATCAGGCGGCCCGACATGCGCGCCACCACCTCTTCATCGGACACCCTAAGGTAGACCACGGCATCCAGCTTGCGGCCGAGGCGATGGAGGAGGTCGTCAAGGAAGTCGGCTTGGCAGGGGGTTCGGGGAAAGCCGTCGAAAAGGGTCCCGTCGTCAAAGTCAAGGGCCTCGGCCCATGCCTCGACCATGGCATCGACGACCTCGTCGGGAACCAGGGCGCCGGCTTCCATGTACTTGCGTGCAAGGACGCCGAGGGGCGTATGATCGATCAGGTTATTGCGGAACAGTTCGCCGGTGGCAACGTGACGGAGCCCGTAGCGAGCCGAGAGGCTCGCCACGTGCGTACCTTTGCCAACGCCAGAAGGTCCGATAAGGGCTATGTTCATGGGGATTGTGAACCAGCTAATCCAAACGTATCTTAATCTCCTCTAGTTACGCCAATTGTGCTGCGCATTTTTAGGGTTTCAATGCGCGGATTATGTCGATTATTCGGCTGATGTTGACTTCCCGCCTGGGCGATGAGTAGCCGGAACGGCAGTGGGAAGGGCCGAAACCTCGGTTCAGGCAGGGGACGGGAACAAACCGGACTCCCGCTGCGGATCCATGGCTCCGAACTGCAGGGAACTCAGGCGCCGGTAGAGCCCTTCCGCCCTCGCGTTCAACTCGTCGTGGGTGCCCACCTCAACGACGCGGCCGCCCTCAATCACGGCAATCTTATCCGCGTTTCGGACCGTGGCCAGCCGATGGGCTATGATGAAGCTGGTGCGGCCCTGCATGAGCCGGTCGAGGGCCAGCTGGACAAGCTGTTCGCTCTCGCTGTCGAGGGAGTTCGTGGCCTCGTCGAGGATCAATATGGCGGGATTCTTGAGGATGGCGCGAGCAATCGCTATCCTCTGCCTTTGTCCGCCCGAGAGCTTGATACCCCGGTCCCCGACGAGGGTCGAATAACCCTCCGGGAATGCGCGGATAAAGTCATCCGCATTGGCCAGTTTGGCCGCCTCGCGAATCGCGGCCTCATCGGAACCGGGCCTGCCATAGACAATGTTTTCCGCGATCGTACCGCCAAAGAGAAGCACGTCCTGAGGTACGATGGCCATCTGCCCCCGGAGCCAGCGCAGCGGGTACCCTCTGGAATCGCGGCCGTCTATTACCACGCGCCCGGACTCGGGGTCATAGAACCTGAGCAGAAGCGCGGTCAACGTTGACTTGCCGGCCCCGCTGGGGCCGACCAGAGCAACCCGTTCACCCGCGCGTGCCGTCAGGCAGATCTCGCGGAGCACAGGTACTTCCGGCCGCGATGGGTAGCGGAAGCTGACGGACTCGAATGCGACCTCTCCCTTGAGCCGAGCGGGCAGGTCGCTCATTGGCGGAGACACCGTGGAATCGAAGCCTTCCTCGACGGGTTCGCGCAGGAGCTCTCTGACCCGCTGACTGGCGCCGACTGTCTTCTGCACCTGGCTGAAGAGCTCAGCCGATTGCCCCATGGCGCCCGCCACGAACGTCGTATAGAGCACGAAGCGCGTTAGCTCGCCGGCGGTGATTTCGCCGGCCTGCAGCTGGCCGGCCCCAAACCAGAGGACAATCACGATGCCGCCAAAGAGCGCTATGATGAAAAAGGCCACGAATACGGCTCTCCACCTTGCGGTGTTGAAGGCGGCTCCCAAGACCCTGGAATTGGCCACCCCGTAGCGCTTCAGTTCGAAGTCCTCGTTGGCGAACGCCTTCACGCTCGCGATCGCCTGGAAGGTCTCCTCCACGATCGTGTTAGTCTCGGCCAGGCGATCCTGCGTTTCTCGGGAGAAACGCCTTAGCCTGCGCCCAAAGAAGATCGCGGCGGCTATGAGGACAGGCAGGGTGAGGAGCATGACGAGGGTCAACTTTCCCGAGGTGACCGCAATCATGGTGACGCCGCCCAGCAGGAAAACGGTCTGCCGGCACATCTGAGGCAGGGCGTCGATCAGGGCACCCTCGAGCTGGGCTATATCCGTGGAGACACGGCTCGTGAGCTCGCCAACGCGTCGGCTGCCAAAGAAGGCCATCGGCATGGCGATGAGGCGTTTGTAGGTGTCGTTGCGCAGGTCGGCGAGGGCGCTCTGGCCAACGCGGTTGAAGGCGAGCGAGCTATTGAACGACGCGAGAGCCTGCAGGGAGACGGAGCACAGAAGCACCAGGGCGAGCCGGTTGAGGCTCATGGCCCCCACAAGGGGCAGGATAGCCCCGCCAGGCCTCATGGCGGCGTCGATCAGGGACCCGGCCAGCAGGGGAAAGAGCAGGCCGCATGCGGCGCTGAAGAACAAGGTGGCCAGGCCTGCAAAGAAGCGCCTGCGGTAGGGTACGACGTAGCGGGCAAAGGCCAGCATCTCCCTGACGCTTTCGCGGTTGAGTGGGGCCTTCGGAAGGCGATCCAGTGCGATCTCCGTTTGACTTGGGCCATGTCGAGCCATTCGGCGAAACCTCGCCGTCGGCGCGTCAAAACACAAGTCCGGGCGGTCCATTTTAGAGATTTGATTCCCCAAACCCCAAAAGGGGCGCCGTCTTGGCGAGAGCGGCACCGTTTCCACTCGGCCCGTGGCAGCAAACAAATTACTGCCCCGAAGAATTGAAGTTATACCTCGCGCAATGCTCTACGGAGCCCCTCTAGCAGTTTGCGTTTTCGTGGCCCAGGGGGCACGTTTTTGCCATGAAGGTCTGGCTTCCCCTTGTGGTGGCCGGGTTCTGGGTCTGCCTGCTCTTTGCTGGGCAGGGCAGGGTGAGCTCGGTTAGCTCTCCAGCTCAGGTTCCTGAAGGCCATGAGGGAGATCTCAAGCGAGCACAACACGACCACCTTTTTGCCATTGCCCATGGACCTTTTTACCCCGTTTCTAAAGAAGGCATCCGAGGGCGGAGGCAAGGCTTAGGAAGCCTTGGCCCGCGCCTCTTGGTCCCAAGGGATCCGCCTCCACCTCAGCTATGATCACCCGCCTCCCCATGGAAAACTTCGCCGCGCATGACATCCGCTCATATTCCAAGATGTCGGCTCGGGAACTCGCTCGTTCCTATATTGTCGACGGCCTTTTTGTCCCGGGACGCATCGAACTGCGCCACTGGGAGACGGACCGGACGGTGGTCGGGGGAGCGAGCCCCCTTGGGCGGGCGCTCGTGCTGGAGGCGCCGGCTCGCCTGAAAGCCGATCATTTCAATGACCGAAGGGAGCTGGGCGTCACCAACATCGGGGGGCCAGGAGCGGTTACGGTCGATGGGCGACGTTTTAAGCTGAACAAGCTGGACTGCCTCTATGTGGGGAGGGGAGCGAAGAAGGTCGTATTCAGTTCGATCCGCAAAAGCACCCCCGCAAAATACTACCTTCTTAGCTACCCGGCTCACACAAGGTTCCCAAACCGCCTGGCACGCTACTCGCCTGGGGGCGGGATCGCATTGGGTGCGCCCGAAACCGAGAATCGTCGTTTCCTCAACAAGGTGATTCATCCCGGCGGGATCAAGAGCTGCCAGCTTGTCATGGGCTTCACGATTATAGCCCCGGGAAGTCGGTGGAACACGATGCCTCCCCACACCCATGCGTGCCGATCGGAGGTCTACCTCTACTTTGATTTGAACAAGGGCGGCAGCGTGACCCACTACATGGGACCAGCCGAACGGGTGCGGAAACTCAAGCTCGGCAACCAGCAGGCCGTGTTGTCCCCGCCTTGGTCGATCCATTGCGGCTCAGGAAGCACCCATTACACGTTCATCTGGGGCATGGGGGGGGAGAACCAGGAGTTTTCCGACATGGACCCGGTCGACCCCAAGGTTGTCCGCTAGACGCCTTATGGGGGGAATACTGGATAGTTTCCGGCTGGACGGGAAGGTGGCGATTGTCACGGGCGCCTCGCGCGGCCTCGGATCGGGCATGGCAATTGGGCTTGCCGAGGCCGGCGCCGACATCGTGGCGGTCGCTCGTGGAAGCACGAGCAGTCTTAGGGCGAAGGTGGAACAGTTGGGGCGGAGATTCCTGGCCGTCCCCCACGACGTCGCCGATCCGGCCGCAGCCCAAGCTATCCTCGACAAATGTGAAGGATCACTCGGAGGTGCCAGTATTCTGGTAAACAACGCGGGCATCATACGGCGGTCGCCGTTTCTCGAGTTCTCCGAGAAGGACTGGCAGGACGTCCTGGATGTGAACCTCAGCGGTGCGTTTAGGCTAAGTCAGGAGTTTGCACGGCGACTCGTTGGGCGAAAAACGGGTGGCAAGATCATCAATATAGCATCCATGCTTTCCTACCAAGGAGGCGTGCGTGTGGCCTCCTACACGGCTTCCAAGAGCGCCCTGCACGGCCTTACCATGCTGATGGCCAACGAACTCGCGCCGCATGGGATCAACGTCAACGCCATCGCGCCCGGCTACATGGCCACCGACAACACCGAGCAGCTGCGGGCCGACGCGGCGCGCAACAAAGCGATACTCGAGCGCATACCTGCGGGTCGCTGGGGCACGCCGGATGACCTGAAGGGAGCCGTGGTATTCCTGGCCTCGCCCGCGGCAGACTACATGCACGGATTCACGATCGCCGTGGACGGTGGATGGCTGGCACGCTAGCGGGGCGAAGGCCGCAATCCCCAAGGGGTCCTCACATCCGGCAGATCAGCAGTTCCCTCTCGTAGACCAATTCCTTCGGAAGGCGGTCATGAAGGTCCAGGAAAAGCTCCTCATGTCCGATGACCTCGGACCTCCACGCCGCTTTGTCGAAGCGCTGAAGCTTCTCGAACTGCTCGCGGGTGAAGTCGAGCCCGCCCCAATCGATGTCGGCGTACGCGGGCGTCCATCCGATGGGAGACTCATGACCCAGCGTGTGTCCGTTGACGCGGTCCACTATCCATTTGAGGACACGCATGTTCTCCGAATAGCCAGGCCATAGAAACTTTCCGTCCTCGTCCTTGCGAAACCAGTTCACATGGAAGATGCGCGGGGTCTCGCTCAGCAGTTTTTGCATGCTGATCCAGTGCCTAAAGTAGTCTCCCATGTGATAGCCGCAGAAGGGAAGCATGGCCATGGGATCACGGCGCACGTTGCCGATCGTTCCCGCCGCTGCCGCCGTCATCTCTGAGCCCATCGTTGCGCCCGTGTACACGCCACTGGACCAGTTGAAAGCTTGGTAGACCAGAGGCATCGTGGTGGCCCTCCTTCCGCCAAAGATGATGGCGCTGATCGGCACGCCGTCGGGCCGTTCCCAATCGGCATCGATTGAGGGGCACTGGCTCGCCGGGGCCGTGAAGCGCGAATTCGGATGGGCCGCCTTGGCGCCGGTTTCCGCTGCGATCGCCGCCGTCCATTTCTTTCCCTGCCAATCGGTGCATTCGGCGGGCGGTGTGTCTGTCATGCCTTCCCACCAGACGCCGCCTTCCGTGGTGAGCGCCACGTTTGTGAAGATGGTGTTCCTGGCAAGGCATGCCATCGCGTTCGGGTTGGTCTTCGCCGAAGTGCCGGGGGCGACGCCAAAGAAGCCTGCCTCTGGATTGATGGCCCGAAGCCTGCCGTCAGGGCCGGGTTTAATCCACGCGATGTCGTCCCCGACGGTCGTGACTTTCCAGCCCTTCTCCCTGAAAAACGGGGGAGGGATCAGCATGGCGAAGTTTGTCTTCCCGCAGGCGCTCGGGAAGGCGGCCGCCACATAGGTCTTCTGGCCCCTAGGATCCTCTACTCCGAGAATGAGCATGTGCTCTGCCATCCATCCTTCATCCCTAGCCATGTTGGAGGCGATGCGAAGGGCGAAGCACTTTTTCCCTAGCAGAGCGTTTCCTCCGTACCCCGAGCCATAACTCCAGATTTCCCGCGTCTCCGGAAAATGGACGATGTACTTCTCCTTGTTGCACGGCCACGGAACATCCTCCTGCCGGCTCTCGATAGGCGCCCCCACGGAATGGACGCAGGGAACCACGCGTTTCTCGGCCTTGTCTATCTCGCGATAAACCGGGAGCCCAATCCGGGCCATGATCCGCATGTTGACGACCACGTAGGGCGAGTCGGTCAGCTCAACGCCGATCTGCGACATCGGCGAGCCCACCGGCCCCATGCTGAAGGGCAGCACGTACATGGTGCGCCCCCTCATGGAACCCGAGAACATCCCGCGAAGCTTCCGCCGCATGTCGAAGGGATTCACCCAGTTGTTCGTGGGTCCAGCGGCGTCCTTGGACAGGGAGCAGATAAATGTCCGGTCCTCGACCCTAGCCACGTCGCTCGGGTCACTGCGGGCATAGTAGCATCCGGGCCAAAGATCATGGTTGAGCTTTGTGAATGTTCCGGTGCCTACCATGAGCGCGCACAATGCGTCGTTCTCCTCCTGTGATCCATCGACCCAGTGGATCGAGGCGGGTTGGCAGAGAGCGGCGACCTTCTCGACCCAACGCAAAAGATGCTTGTTCTCGCTGTAAGGAACAGAGGGCGACCGGCTTTGCATGCGGCGTGGAGTTCTTGGTTCGAGTCAGGTCTCGGCACGTGGGCCTACATCCCTGCGGAGGCCAAAGTTAAATCTGAATTGCGGCCAAATATCCATACATTGATTTAGGCGAGCCCTATTAAGCGCGCGGAGAAAGCTCGGCCCCGGTCCGATTTCTGGTTTTGTTCTCCCTTTCGGCGCCCCAATGCCTTTTGATAAGGCCGCCTCGATCACACCCCTCCCCAAGCCCCAGTAACCCAATGGCAAGCATCAGTCCCGCCTCCGGTACAGGAACCGCAACCCCCAGTGATGGGAAGAGCTACACGCCCGCGCTCGTGGCTCTGACCTCACTGTTCTTCATCTGGGGATTCATGACCTGTCTCAATGACATCCTGATTCCCCACCTTAAGGCGATCTTCACCCTCAACTACGCCCAGGCGGCCCTGGTGCAGTTCGTGTTTTTCTTGGCCTATTTCATCGTTTCGATGCCGTCGGGTGTAATCGTGCGCAAAATCGGCTACAAGATTGGCATAGTCGTTGGGCTGCTCGTCGCGGGCCTCGGGTGCCTCCTCTTTTATCCGGCGGCGAGCATGCAATCCTATGCGGTGTTCCTCGTCGCCTTCTTTATATTGGCTTCGGGAATCACAATGCTCCAGGTCGCCGCCAACCCCTACGTGGCCATCCTGGGCAAGCCTGAGACGGCCTCCGCCCGCCTCAACCTAACCCAAGCGTTCAATTCATTTGGAACGACGATAGCCCCATGGTTCGGGTCGGTGTTGATCCTCTCGGTCGCCATCAAGACTGCGGATGAGATAGCGAAGATGACTGACCCGGCCATGGTTCAGGCCGCGTTGCGCACCAATGCGAACGCTGTGCAGGTGCCCTACCTGGGCTTGGCGGGCGTCTTCGTGCTGCTGGCCATCTTCTTTGTGGTGATGAAGCTCCCGAAGATCATCGAGGAGCCGCACGAGCCAGGGGCGAAGCACGAGTCGACCCTAGAGCTCTATGGGAAGACCCTCAAGTACCGGCACCTTGCCCTCGGCACGGTGGGCATCTTCTTCTACGTGGGGGGTGAGGTGGCGATCGGAAGCTTCCTTGTGAACTATATGAAGGACATGGTCGGGTTCACCACGGCCGTTGCCGGGCAGTACCTCATGTTCTACTGGGGAGGTGCCATGGTCGGGCGCTTCCTGGGATCGGCGATCCTGCGCTATGCCCAGCCTGCGCGTGTCCTGGCCATAAACGCCACGGTGGTCTGCGCACTCCTGGTCATCACGATGCTGTCTAAGGGGTATGTCGCGATGTGGTCTGTTCTCCTCATCGGCCTCTTCAATTCGATCATGTTCCCAAACATCTTCACGCTGGCCATATCCAAGCTCGGGCGCCACACGAGCTCAGGATCCGCCCTGCTCTGCATGGCAATCGTGGGCGGCGCCATCATTCCCTGGGTTACCGGAAAGTTCGCGGATATCGTGAGCCTTCAGTACGCGTTTATCGTACCGCTCATCTGCTACCTGTATGTCGTCTATTACGGCTTCAAGGGGTACGAGCCGAGGCTTCCCGCAGGCGTGACAGCGTCGGACTAAACGACGGCGGGAGTCCCTGAGACTTGGGGCGGACCCGGTGCGCCTGCCGAGGCTTCACACGTCCGGTGGCAGCGAAACCGGCCGTGTCCGCCATTTGTACCGAACGACGAGGAGCCGGAGCGAGAAGGTGAGCGCGATCGAGATCAGTGCCGCCGTCTTGGCGTTAACCTGAAACTCCGCTGCGAGCAGAACAAAGCACGCCGCGCCAATGAACGCCACCAGGGCATAGGCCTCGCCAGGCTTGAAGACAAAGGGTTCCTCGCGTGCGAGCACATCCCGCAGGAGTCCTCCCCCAACCGCATTGAGGACGCCGATCAGGAGTGCCGCAGTAAACCCAAGGCCTGCCTGCAGGGTCATCTGCGCTCCCACCACCGCGTAGGCGCCAAGACCCAGCGCATCGCCAAATACGATCCACTGCTCGAAACGGCGCATGCGGCTCGCAAGGAGCAGCCCGACCGTGCAGGCGATGACCACTGTTATGAGGTAGAGTGGGTTCTCGACGGCGATCGGAATTCCCCTACGGAGGAATAGTCCGTCCCGGATCAATCCGCCGCCAAGCGCCGTGGCCGCGGCGAGGAAGAACACGCCGACCATGTCATAGCCTCGTCTGGCTCCGGCTAAGGCGCCGGTGAGCGCAAAGGCGGCAGTGGCACCGATATCAAAAATGAGGGGGAGCTGGAAGTTGCCCTTAATCACAGCCAGACACTAGGGCCGGTTGGTCGGCCTGCGGCAAATCACAAGTTGACGGGAGGGGTGCGCCGTTCGGCCAGCCTCACTGATGCTTTTGCTCGCCCAGGGTAGGGGCGTTACGCCCCTCCTTTGCCCCCCGCCGAGGGCGGATTCCTCCAGGCGGGTGAACGGGTGCTCAGTGTTGAGCAAAGGATGCGCAGCGGCATCGGTGCTATTCGATACCATAGGAGGCGATGACCGACCCGATTGCACAGTTTTCACGGTGGATGGAGGCGGCAAAGAAAAGTGGCCTGGCAGAGCCCACCGCTATGGCGCTTGCGACCGCCGACAAGACAGGCTTCCCGAGTGTTCGAATGGTGCTCCTGAAGGGTGCCGATAAGGACGGCTTTGTCTTCTACACCAACCTTGGAAGCCCAAAGGCCAACGACCTCGCTAATAATCCCCGGGCGGCGCTCTGTTTTTATTGGCCTCCCGACCGGCAAGTGAGAGTGACGGGGTCCGTGATTCCGGTGAGTAACGAAGAAGCCGATGCTTATTTCGCATCGCGCGCACGGATCAGCCAGCTCGGTGCCTGGGCCTCGCATCAGTCCAAGCCCCTGGGAGGCTATGCGGAGCTTGAGCGCGCCGTGGCAGCATTCGCCCTTCGTTTTGGGATATCTTCGGTTCCGCGTCCGCCATTCTGGTCCGGGTTCCGACTGGTCCCTTCCCAAATTGAGTTTTGGGAGCAACTCCCGTTCCGCCTCCACCGCCGAGTCCGATTCAGCTTGGGGCCTGAAGGGTGGGAGGAGCAGGCGATTTACCCCTGATCTCAGTCACTCATTGTATTTGAAGCAACGGTCTCGGAGGGTTTCTCCGGAATGGGATTTTGATCGGCCAAGACCTCGTTCACGGCCGCCAAGAGAACCTCGGTGTTGAAGGGTTTGGTCAGAACTTGTTTTGCACCCAGAAGTGTTGCCGTATGGAGATAATCCATGGCGCTGCCCCTTCCGCCTCCCGAGATCGCTATCACCCCGACGGGATCCTTGGCACGTTGCAGTTCCATTAGGACCTCAAGCCCTTCCTTTTCCGGCATGATGATATCGGTTATCACGAGGTCGAATTTTGTTTTTCTCAGAATATTGAGCCCCTCCGCGCCGTTGCCGGCTTCCACGACGGCATGACCAAGCTGGCTCAACGTGAGACGGATGACCGCGCGGATGTAGGGCTCATCATCGATAACAAGGATTTTGGCCATAACGGTACGAAAATACGGATAGAGAAAATTGTCTAAGAGAGGTGGTCTTTAGAATGGCGGTCAGCTTACGGGTTCCAGGCTGGGCTCGAGGACATCGCGAATGGCCTTAAGGAGTTGCCTCCTGGAGGGCGGCTTCTTGATCGTCCCTCTGACATTTGGGAGGAATGTCTGCGCTGTCGGAGATGAATCATTCATCCCGGAGCAGGCGATTACCCCCAACGAAGGAGCCATTCGGTGAAGAACCTTGATGAGGGAATGGCCGTCCATCACCGGCATCATGAGATCCGTCAGTACAAGGCTTATGTCCTTTGCTCTCCGTGAGTAGACGAGAACGGCCTCTGTCCCTTCGCTGGCTAGCAACACGCGGTACCCGGCCTGCTCCAGCACCTTCTTGGTCATCATCCGGATGCTCTCCTCGTCGTCGACCAGGAGTATCGTTTCTCCGGTTCCCTGCAATTGAGCTGGCGGCTCCATTGTGTCCTCAGGCTCATACTTCAGGCCTTCCAGGGCGGGGAAATAGATCCTGAACTGAGTCCCTTGGCCCATCTTGCTTTCAACCTTAGAGAACCCACCATGCTTACGCACGATGCCAAGCACGGTGGACAGGCCCAGACCCGTTCCTTTTCCCAATTCCTTCGTGGTGAAAAAAGGATCAAAAATTCGGTCCATGTTCTCGGGCGGTATTCCCATGCCTGTGTCGGTTACGACACAGGCGACATAAGGGCCGGGTTTTGCTCCGGGTGTCACTGCTGCGGTGGGCTCATCGAAGACTATGTTCTCCGCGGTCAGTTTTAGGATTCCTCCAGAAGGCATGGCGTCGCGTGCATTCACGCATAGGTTCATCAGGAGCTGATGTATTTGTGTGTGATCCCCCTGGACGGTCCACAGGTCAGTTTCAAGGGACGTTTGTACCGTGATTGCCCGTGGGAAAGTCTCCCTTATCAGGTTGACGATCTCGCTAAGAACGGGGCGCATGGGCAACGGCTTCGTTTCCCCCATGTTCCCCCTAGCGAAATGGAGAATCTGCTGAACGATATCGGAGCCGCGCTTAGCGCACACTTCTATCATCCCTATGACCTCATTCTTCTCCGCCGAGACTTCGTCGAGGCGGAGAAGCGGCGTGGCCATCAATATCGGTGTCAGGATATTGTTCAGGTCATGTGCGATGCCCCCGGCCAATTGGCCCACACTATCAAGCCGCTGTGCTCGCATGAACTGAGCCTCGAGTCTCTTTTTGTCCGTTATATCGGTATCGATTGCAAAAATCGATTTTGGTCTGCCCATGGAATCCCTTATCAGCGTCCATCTCCTAAGAACAGTGATTCGATCCCGGGTCTTAGTGAGGATATTTATCTCCCCAGTCCAACCGCCCTTTTCAAGTGTTGCGCCCAGTCCGGTCGTCACCGCAGGTTCCTCGGCCAAGAGCAAATCCGCCATCGGATGCTTCTCCGCTTCGGAGGCGCTCCAACCGTAAAGCCTTTCGGCCCCCTTGTTCCAGTACCGGACCAGCCCATCCAGATCACTTGAGATTATCGCATCAGTTGCGTTGTCGAGCAGAGCACCTTGTTCGGTGAGGCGAGCCTGATATTCCCGACGCTCGGTGACATCCCGGACGAATACTGCGGCACTTGGGGTCTCTTGAAATACGATCGGCGCAGCGGTCACCTCAACTGCTATCGGTGTCCCATCGAGCCGCACATAGTGATGCTCGTGCAAGGGGAGCGGATCTCGATTTTTAAGGATATGTGTGAGCCTCTCAGTGACAATTTCGCGCGAATTGGGATGGATGCGGTCCAGGAGGGGGCGCCCTACGAGCTCCTCCGGGGATTTGGCGCCGAAAAGCTTTGCGGCGGCGGCATTGAGGAACGCGAACTTTAGATCAGAATGGACAAAGATAGCATCCGGGGCCTGCTCGATGAGCGTACGAAACCGGGTTTCGCTCTTCTGTAGCGCCTCCTCTATGTCTCGCCGTTCCTTGTCACCTTTTAATGTGGCGAGACCAAACGAAATGTCACCGGCGACTTCGTTCAATAACGCGACCTCACGCCTGCCAAAAACGTTTGTATCGCCGGTGTAAACGACGAGCGAACCACGGACCTCACCGTTAAGGAAGATGGGGAATGCGGCACATCCAGCCATCCCGAATGCTTTTGAGCGCTCGTGCCATGCTGCCGTTTTGGGGTCGGTTCGGAAATCATTGATAACGACGGGCCTCTTTTCGCGGAACGACGTTCCGACGGCTCCGCGGCCCTCCGGCCTGTCGTCTATGGCCACTACAATATCGTCGAGATAGGCTATGGCCTCTCCCGATTTGGCCAAAGGCTGAATCAGAACGCTTCCCGGTTCGGCCCAACCGATCCATGCAAGCCTGAAACCTCCAACCTCTGTCGCGGCTTTGCATGCCCTGGAGAACAGCTCCTCTTTCGTTTTGGAATGAACGACCGACTGGTTAACTTCGCTTAAGACCGCGTAGAAGCGGTTGAGCTGCTGAATTTCTTTTTCGAAGGACTTTCTGTGTGTTACGTTGCGGATTATCGTTTGATGGAGGCGCAGGCCATTCATCTCGATCGTCCTAATGCTTGTTTCGGCTAAAAACACCGTGCCGTCATGGGTGATATGCGTGGCTTCGTAGGTCACCCCCAGCTGGATATCCGACGCGGAAACGGTGCGATCGTATTCCTTCTGTCCATCAGTATCGTGCAACTCGCGAAACGTCATTCCCATGAGGGCCTCGGCGCTATAACCGTAGGTCTCAACCGCTCGGTCACTTGTCTGGATAATTTTTCCGGAAAAATCTAAAAGAAAAATGATATCGTTGGAGTACTTGGTGAGTAAGGCCTGGCTTTGCGCCTGTCTGCTTTGCGACCTTCCTGAGGCCCAGGGCATGCGAGGCCCACTGAACCCAAAAGCGCCATAGCGGTGCAGAATCCATATCCCGAATATACAAAACAGGGCAAAAAGGGCATAACCGCAGCAAACAAGGCGCGAGAGGGTCTGGAGGGGTATTTGGATTTCGCCGCCAACCGTGGGGGCGACGCCCAGTTTGCAAAAGGCAAGCGCGGCAACGCAGATAGCGGCTGAGATCGCTAGGATTAGAGCAAACAGCGGCAGTTGCTCACGAGCCAACAAACCCTGCGAACGAGACGTCGCTTGGATTTGTGAGGATTTTGATTGAGCGGACATAGGCGCCAAGGTTGCTACGTTACGTATTCATGGACGCATAGTTCGGTCATTAGGGCCTTTGCTCATCCTGCCATCGCGCCGGCGGGGAAACGAGAGAGTGGCAGAGAAAGGGGCTCACGTGGTTCGTTTAATCGACACGAATCCTTAGGCGGTAAGCACCAACCTGTGCATATTCACCTCTATCGGTCACTTTTGCATCACGCAGTCAGCAGAGGCCTTAGGCAGTATTGGGGCCCGATATTACAAAATATGCGCAGAAATAGACAAGATACACGCGTAGGAGCAAACCGGTCTGTGCCGATACACCACGAGAAGCGCTGCTGTAACCGAAGACCTACGCCCTTAAACTATGAAATTGAACCTGCGAAACCGCATTCTTCTGCCGACGTTGACGCTAACATTCGCTATCACCGCGCTTCTTAGTCTCGTTTCGTTCTCGATGAGCCGGAAGGCCTTAAACGACAGTTTTAACTCCCAGCTTCGTCAGATTTGCGAGAGCAGCCTCCAACAGGTTGAATCATGGGTCGAGGGGCAGCGCTTAAATGTAACCCACTGGGCCTCCCAGCCCCATATTGTCGAGGCCTTGGACAATTCGGCCGAAGGATCGGCGGCAGCAAAGGTTGCCGACGAGCAATTTGCCGATGCCTATAAAGCGTATGGATTCTTCGACAGCATCCTGTTGATCGATCCGCAGGGAAACACGGTCTCGGCGAGCGACATGAGTTCCGTCGGCACTTTGAACGTAGTAGATCGGGCATATTTCAAGGAGGCAATGTCTGGTAAGGTGGTCATTTCAGAGGTCCTAAAAAACAAGGCAACGGGGCATCCCATCGTCGTTGTCGCCTCGCCCGTAAAGAACGGCGAAAAGATACGTGGTCTGCTCGTCGCAACGCTCAACCTCGAGTGGTTCAGCGCAAACATCGTGGATAAGATCCAAGTCCTTTAGACCGGTAACGCATTCATGTATGATGAGAAGGGAGTATTCATCTCGCATCGCGATAAGTCGCTCATAATGACAACAAAGATCACCGACTACCCTTGGGGTGCCTCCTTTCTGAAGACCACGGAGGGCGAGAACCACTACAGTTTCATGGGCGTCGACAAGGTCGCTTACTTTAAAAACAGCGAAAAGCTCCACTGGGGCCTGGCCGCGAGCGTGCCGATTGCGGAGATTCAGGCCCCGACATATCGAATGGGAGCCATCGATCTTATACTGGGAACGGGTTCTATCCTCGCAGGGGCATTCGCGATGTTCCTCACCGCCCGTTCTCTGTCCAAACCTATCGACAACGCTACAAGGGAATTGAACCAATGCTCTGCCGAGTCCACCTCGGCTGCTTCGCAGGTTTCTGATTCTAGCATGAAACTTGCCGAAGGTTCGACCGAGCAAGCAGCGTCGCTGGAGGAGACAAGCGCCTCCCTCGAAGAAATGTCATCGATGACAAAGCGGAATGCCGATAGCGCAACGAAGGCGAATGAATTGGCTAAGGCCGCCCGCATCGCCGCTGAAGCCGGCGCTGAAGACATGCGCACCATGGGCGCGGCCATGGGAGAGATCAAAAGTTCTAGCGATGACATAGCCAAGATTATCAAGACCATCGATGAGATTGCTTTCCAAACGAACATCCTCGCGCTCAATGCCGCCGTAGAGGCGGCCCGGGCCGGTGAAGCCGGCGCAGGGTTTGCCGTCGTAGCCGATGAAGTTCGCAGTCTCGCCCAACGCGCGGCCGGTGCCTCAAAGGAGACGGCAGCGAAGATTGAAAGCGCTATCGTTAAGACCTCCCAAGGGGTGCAGATCAGCGACAAGGTGGCTACGCGGTTGATAGAGATCGTGGAAAAGATTCGGCAGGTCGATGGGCTGATATCTGAGGTAGCTACGGCCAGTCGCGAGCAGAACGAGGGAGTCACTCAGATCAATGCCTCCATCCACCAGATGGATAAAGTAGTGCAGACGAACGCTGCCGGAGCCGAGGAGAGCGCAGCAGCAGCGGAAGAGCTCAATGCCCAAGCGATAGCGCTCAACAGCATCGTTTCGACACTAAGGCAGCTTGTGGCAGGCGGAGGTAGGACCGAACCCGCGCCTTTAGCACAGGATGCACCAGCAATAACCCGAACTTCTGTTTCAGAAAGGGTTTCCTCCTCACAAAACAGATCACGAAATTCGGCTCCTCGGACAGAAAAGAACCACGCGTTCCGCGACTGAAGTCCCATCAAATGGCTGTGTGGCTTTAGTTTGGAAGCCGGGGCTATGGAAGAGCCAGACCTACAGCCTGGATGCCCCCCAGCTATAGGCGGGTAAATTAGCTTCGTCGAATCGGTCCGTTTCCCGAAATACTCGAGCCGCAGGACCACCCCTCGACCTAAGATGCTTCGGCTACGCTAATACTAGGTGGGTTCACTGAAAACAGGAATCGTCACCGCAAATATGGCCCCATCTCCTGACTTGTCCCGGACAGCGATTTTACCGCCGTGATTCTCTACAACGGCCTTCGCGATGGCCAGGCCTAGACCGGCATGGCCGGCCGCTGCGGACCTGCTTTTGTCCGCCCTGTAGAAGCGTTCGAAGACATGCGGGCGATCCTCAGGCACTATACCTGGACCATCGTCTTCGATCGAAAAAGTGACTGCGTCGTTGTCGCGCGCGCAAGAAACGTGGACCTCGCCTCCTTCGCGATTGTGCTGTATCGCATTGGCTATCAGGTTAGTGGCGAGGATTCCCAGTGCTGTTGGATCCCCGAGGCAAGGGGCGGGCCGAAGGTCGGCGTTCATGCGAATATTGCGGGCGGCTGCCAGCGGGCCGAGTTGCTCCAAGGTATCGCGGAGGATATTTGAAATTTCGCACTGCTCGCGCAGTGGGCCCGCGCCTAGGGCATCCTGTCGCGCGAGAACAAGAAGCGGCTCGACAAGGCGCCGCATGCGAACCGCAGCGTCCCGGCAAATATTGATAACCTGGACATATTCATCGGATGTGCGCTTGCGATCGCTCTTCAGGATACGCTGCGTCTCAGAGAGTAATATCGTTATCGGGGTGCGAAGCTCGTGAGATGCGTCCGCGATAAATTGCTTTTGCTGCTCAATTCCCTTGTGGAGCCGGTCGAATGTATGGTTGAGCACCCCTCCAAGCTGGTCGAGCTCGCTGTCC
>Ga0302319_10000547_pt1 | contig 85328 bp, 67 predicted proteins | sample Bog_T0_2_FD_203319 | JGI IMG/M metagenome (GOLD analysis project Ga0302319, IMG submission 203319) | Peat permafrost microbial communities from Stordalen Mire near Abisko, Sweden - Bog_T0_2 | ecosystem: Environmental > Terrestrial > Soil > Wetlands > Peat | place: Sweden: Abisko, Stordalen Mire...
GCGGAGCGCAGGCCGATGCGGCGCTGGAGCGGGTCGGTGTCTGCGAAGATGGGTACGGGTTGCGACATGAGGCGGTTTCGCTCACCGGATTGTACACTGACGGGAAGTATGATTCTTACCGACAAAATTCGCAGAGTTTATGGAGCGGCAGTGGGCGCGGCCCTGGCCGGGATGGTTTTGCTGGCCGTTTACCCACTCACCGCGCAGCGGGCCGTACAGCAAGCCGCGCAAAAACCGGCCGAGGCCGCAGCCGAACTTGCGGCGATTCCGATGCCGGAGCCGAGCGACATTGCTCTGCCCCTGGCCGAAGACCGCGGCCATGCCGGGCTGGAGCAGGACATCAAGCGGCTCCAGACCACGGCCAGCGTGATGATGATCGTGGCGCACCCGGACGACGAGGACGGCGCGCTGCTGACGTATCTTTCGCGCGGGCTGGGCGTGCGCTGCATCCTGCTGACCCTGACGCGCGGCGAAGGCGGCCAGAACGCCATGTCCGCCGACAGCTACGACGCGCTGGGCCTGATCCGCACCAACGAACTGCTCAAGGCCGGCGAATACTACGGTGTGAAGCAGCTCTGGGGCACCGAGGCGGACTTCGGCTTCTCGAAAACTCAGGAAGAAGCCTTCGCCAAATGGAGCCACGACCGGGTGCTCTACGACGCCGTCCTCGCCGTGCGCCGCGAGCGCCCGCAGATCATTGTCTCCACCTTTGTCGGCGGCATTACCGACGGCCACGGCCACCACCAGGTCTCCGGCGAGATTGCGCAGGAGGTTTTCAAGGCGGCCGGCGATCCTAAAGTGTTCCCTGAGCAGTTAGGAGGCAACCTACAGATTTGGAATCCTTTGGCTGTCTACTCCATGGTTCCCTTTGCGCCGGTCAAGGACGGAAAAATGTTCGACTATGCCACTGGGAAATGGGCGCAGGCGAGGTTCAAGAATTACGTCACGGGCGAGTGGACCAACGACGTTCCCTCGGCCGATGTCAAGATGGAGGTGGGAAGGCTAGACCCGGTACTGGGGCGAAGCTATGTTCAGATTGCCCGCGAGGGCTGGGGGCAGCAGAAGTCACAGAACGGGGGCGCGAACCCCACGCTGAGCGGGCCAGCTGCTACTAACTATCATTTGTGGGCTTTGTCGCGCGGCGCAAAGCCTGCACCAGATTGGATTATTACCACAAACGATGATCTGTTTTTGAATTCGAAAGTCCAGATAGACACGAGACCTCAAGACATCTGGGAGTTTGCAAAGGGTACCCCCCCTGCCTGGCTTTACGAGAGCCTGCGTGAGATCGGTGAGAACCTTAAGGGACTCTCGTCGGAGCACCCCGGGCAAACCGGGATCGAAGCCGCGCACAAGCTGACACCCATTTACAGAGCTACGCTCGACATCCGGGCACGTGTGCATGACGCACCAGAGGCTGAGCTGGACGACCAATCGAAAGTCGGCCTGTTGTTCGAGCTTGACTTGAAGATCAAGCAGTTTCAGACTGTGCTTAAAGGACTTCTCGGACTTGATTTGGTGGCGTTCACCACGAAGGCAACCACCGTGCAGGATGGCGGCGCAAGAGGCGGTTCCGCCGACGAAACTCCAAGGAGTGTGATTCCGGGTGGGGAGTTCCGGGTACGGGTGCATACCGCACAGCCCATGGCTGAGACCCGGCTCATGCGAGTCTGGCTGGAGAGCGCGGACGGGGCTTGGAAAAATGAAAACACAAGCGCCGCAATCGACACCGAGGCCCACCCAGCCCGAACGAGCGACCAGATTTTTCGCGTGCGTGTCCCGGAAAATGCCGAGCCTACCCAACCCTACTTCACACGGCCTAATACCGAGCAGCCCTACTACGACCTGAGCAAGCCGGAGTACCGCGAGCGCTCGTTTGCGCCGTGGCCGCTGGTGGCCTGGACCGAATTCACCTTCGATGGCCTTCCCATTCGGATTGGCCAGGTGGTCCAGACCATGCAGCGCGTCCCCGGCTCCGGCGGCATCTATGAGCCGCTGGTGGTTACGCCCGCCATCGGCCTGAGAATGGACCCCGAGGCACGCATCCTGCCGCTCGACGGAAGCCCGCTGCCGGTCAAGGTGAGCGTTCACGCCGAAGGCGCCGCGGCGGGCACTGTCGCTCTCAACATGCCCGCCGGATGGCGCTCAGAACCGGCGGAAGCGCATTTTCATCTCGACGCAGCGGGCGATACGGAGCCGATTCATTTCTCCGTAACTCCTTCCGCCACGCAAGAGGGGGCAACCACGATCCAGGCGGTCGCGCACTCCGGAGGCCGCAGCTATCAGACGGGTTGGCAAAGCGTTGGCTACGCCGGTCTGCGGCCCTATAACCTCTACAAAGAAAGCCAGTTAAAGACGCGCAAGGTCGATGTGAAGATAGCCCCCAGCTTGCGCGTGGGCTACATCATGGGCACCGGCGATCTGGTTCCGGACGCGATTGAGGCCCTGGGCGTCAAGCCGCACATTCTGAACGCGCAAGAGATAGTTTCGGACGAGTTTTCCACGTGGAACATTCTGGTCATCGGAATCCGGGCCTATTCCGTGCACCCTGAGTTAAGCCTTGCAGAACCACGCCTCGAGCAATTCGTCAGGCGCGGAGGCACCCTCATCGTCCTCTATCAGAGCGCCGACTTCCCTGCCCCATTTCCGCTCTCCATGGGCCGTAGCCCGGAGCGTGTGGTCGATGAGACGGCTCCGGTGAAGCTGCTCGACCCGGCAAACCCGCTGCTTACCTGGCCTAACGCGATCACCACCGCTGACTTTGACGGCTGGGTGGAGGAGCGCGGACACTCCTTCCTCAATTCCTGGGATCCCGCCTACACCGCGCTCACCGAAACCGCCGATCCAGGTCAGGATCCACAGCGTGGCGGGCTTGTAGTGGCGCATCCCGGCAAGGGAACCTATATCTATGCCGCCTACGCGCTCTACCGCCAGCTTCCCGAGCTGGTCCCCGGCGCGTATCGCATCCTCGCCAACCTGTTGAGCGCAGGCCGGGACGCTGCGATCGACAAGGGCCCGGTTCAGTCTCCCCGCCCATAAGCGCTCACGCCGGAAGCCCACGTGGATGACTCGGCCTCCGGAAGAATCGGCCGCTTCTCAACCATTGGATGGAGAAAAATCTAACCCAATCGATGGTTGCCGGTCTCTCTTTCACTCTTCATGCTCAATAGACCAACATGAGAAAGCTTCCCTTTTCCCTGTTCTTCCTGCTGGCAACAACCAGTTTGTACGCGCAAGGCGGCTCCCCAAGCCCCGCTCCAAGCGGATTCTTCAACCAATGGCTGGCCCGCACCTCTGCCACGCAAGCCAAACAGCCGGCCTGGGCGGTGCCTGTCATCACCACGTTCACCGGACTCATTCAGGTGGCGCGTACGGATTTTATCCGCCAAATCACGCCGGCCCGCACCAATACCTGGAATCTGGACAACAGCAAAGGCCTCAATCTCGTCCCGTGGGCGAACACCGAACTGGTCGTCGATCTGCCGCCGTTTATCAAGCACAACCTGCCGGCCCCCGCCTCAAGCAAAGATGGCTTCGGCGACTTTTCATTCCTGGCCAAGTACCGCATCGCCACCGGGAACGCGAAGCACGGCAGCTACACGCTCAGCGCCTGGGCTCTGACCACCGTGCCGACAGGAAGCTACAAGAACGGCTCGATCAATGCCAGCGTGCAACCCAACGTGGGCGGTGGCAAAGGTTTTGGGAACTTCGATGTACAAACGACGCTGGGAGCAACCCTGCCCACCGGCGCGGCCGCCGTCACAGCCACAGGACGTCCCATCCTCTGGAACACGGTCGCGCAGTATCGCATCGGCAAGCTCTTCTGGCCGGAGCTTGAGAGCAACGCCACTTTCTATAAGGGCGGCTCGAACGACGGCAAGACGCAGGAGTTCATCTCGCCCGGCATCATCATCGGCAAATGCGCATTGCATCCCTCCAACCCAAAATCGCGCCCAGGCCTGGCCTTTGGCGCAGCCATGCAAGTCGCGACCAGCCATTTCCACACCTACAACCACGCGCTGGTGCTCACGACGCGCTGGGTTTTCTAAGTTCAAGAGAGGTTGAGTTGGGCTGCCTTTCGTTAGAAGAGGTCGACGATGGGAGGGAACGTCAGCAAGAAGCCCATGCCCAGCAGCGTAAAAGAAGCCACGGTCAAACGGCCCAGGGGGACTGTCTTTCGTCCCCAGCGCCATTCCAATATGATCCAGGTCAAAATCCAAATCAGAATGGCGGTTGTGGTTACGCCGGAGAGAGCGCCTGTTGGCTTATAGAAATTAAGGGCGTTCTTGATGTTTGGCAACTTATCCGCGGCCAACGCCAGAACTGCGAGAGCGAAGCAGCCGATAGCAGCCGAAAGAATAGCGGCTGCACCGGACCCGTTCGCCAGAGCCGGAGTGTTGAGTGACGCGATACGATTGGGCGTATTCATTTTTCCGCTCCTTCGCTCAGTTGAATCGTATGTCCGCCTTGCACAGGCGCGTATTTGTTGATCATCGCGCCAAAGAACCCGGCCGCGCCAGCCGCGACAAACGAAGCCACGGCAAAGCACAGAACCGCGGCACGAAGCTGGGGATGGTTCCTGAGATCGCGACCGTATTTGATGAAGACATACGCGACCATGGTGATGGAAATGGGAGCGAACCAGGCGATATGTTCTTTCCACTCCATTCCCAGCGAGTGCCAGCCAACGGTGGTGGAATTCGCCATCAGCAGGTGCTGCGGAAACATCGAGAGGTCGACCGTTCCAGGCGGCGGAGCGGCGCGGTACCACGGGTAGATGACATAAGCGCCGGTCAACACAGCCGCCCACGCGAGCACCACCATCGTCATTAGATAAACCTTCAAGAAGCGCTCTTCACCCCATGTAGGCCCAGAGGGCGTGGATGTGTTGGTGAAGCGATAGAGCTCCAAAAGCGCGCCAGAACCTGCCAACAGATAGAGCGCGCCGAATCCCATGCCGTGAATCAATGTCCAGAGGCTTCGCGTCGTAATTTCCATAGAGCTAGTCTCCTTCTCCGAATGAGCCGAACACATCGTCAAAGATCCACGTCACTCATTGCCCGGTCTTGGGGGTTGCGCGGAAAGCATCGCGTCTCCCGCGGTCTTCTTGTCTGCATCTTTGTCTTTTCCCCAGGTCTTATAGAGGCCGAGATAGGCGTAGTTTTCTGTTTGTCCGGCAACGGAGTGCCCGTATGCCATGAGCAATTGCAAGCCGGGGGATTTGAAATGATAATAGCCGCCGGCGTCAATCATGGCCGAGGACTCAGTTTGAGCGGCAGCAAAGCCTTCTCGGGCGTGGGAAAAGACCTCAGCTGACAGTTCCAGCTTTTTGTTCACTTCTTTCTTCACGAGGTATCCGCCATAAAGAAAATTGCGATATCCCGTTTGTGGGACGACTGTGTAACCAAGTCCGCCAACCAGACTCCAGGGCCCAAACTCTTTTTCTACCCAAATGGGCAGCTTGTACCACACATGGCCAACGCCTAATCCTTTGGTATAGCTACCGGTGGGAATCTCGAACATGGTAAAGCTGCCAATCTGAGGGCGGTGGCTGGTTTGCTTGATGAATCCGTACTTGACGCCCAGCTCCATATCCGTGAGGCCAAATGCGCTGGGCCCAATTCCGCCTGGCGCGTAAGTGGGGTCGTTCGCTGGCACCACGGCCCCAAAGGGAAGGATCGCGTGAAGCTGGATGTTCGGAACAGCTCCCCAGTTGAATTCAAATGCGGGACCTGTCGAGTCGAGTTCGGCCGGCGTACCGTCTACAGTGCCGAAGATATAGAACTCGTAGTGGCCAAGGTCTACAGGCGTCGGATCGTCGGTCTGAAAGGGAGGGCCGGCTTGCGCGCACAGCTTTGAAGCGATCGGCAAAAGCAAGAGGAACAGCATCAGCCGTGACCATGTGACGCTAACTTTCATCGCGGCACCTGCGCTAACAATGAGGTCATGATGTCCTCTCAAAAGGGAATAGTCGACTCCAACAGCATATCTGGACCGTATGATGCGTCAATTTGCTATGCGGCATTCGACAGGTCATCCATCCCACACCAGCCCTGATTGGACTGAAGAATGATCCCTCTTAAAAGCAAGTGTATTTGCAGCCAGGATGAGCTGAAAGACATGCTCCAAAGCTCTGTTAAAAATATGTGAATTCGTCATATATTCATACAACTCTGCCAATGTTGGAAGCGGTACTGGCTTGGGAAAGCACCGCCTTGCGGATTCTTTCCAGGCTTTCAATGACCTTCTGCATGCCGATAAAAAGCACCTAATGGCATATTGTTCAAGCTTTCGGAGATGCGGGAGCACAAGGCGTTCGCTCTGCGAGCGGACGCATGCATGATCCAACCTGATTTGAGAGGAATAATGAGAGGCCCAATGAATTTCAAGCTTAAAAATGCAGCCGCTGCAATCGTGGCAGCCAGTCTACTTGCCTCATCTGTGTATGCCAGCGATCCAGCGCCGGCCAAGAAACACGTTGCCACCAAGAAGGCCACGACGCCTCCGCCACCGACCGTTGCCGAGCAAATTCAGGCCCTGCGCCAGGAGATGCAAAGCCAGATCGATAGCCTCAAGACCAATCTGGCCGACAAGGATGCCCAGCTGAAGCAAGCGCAGCAGGCAGCAGCCGATGCCCAAGCAGCGGCGGACAAAGCACAAGCCGCAGCCTCGGCCCAAAACCAGGCGGTAAGCGACAACGCCGCAGCGGTCACCACACTGCAATCCACCGTAACCGACCTCAAGGCTAATTCAGTTTCACTGGCGACTACGGTTTCCGATGAGACCTCGAAGATCAAGGCAGCCATCGCCAACCCCACCACGCTCCACTACAAGGGCATCAGCCTCACCCCTGGCGGCTACGCGGCGGGTGAAACTGTGTACCGCTCCAAGGCCACAGGCGGCGACATTCCGACGGCCTTCAACGCCATTCCTTATGAGGGATCGGACCTTTATCAGCTGAGCGAATTCTTTGGCAGCGCCCGCCAGTCGCGTGTCACCCTCATGGCCGAAGGCAAGACCAATTGGGGCACCTTGAGAGGCTACTACGAGGCTGACTGGCTGGGCACCGGCATCACCTCCAACAACAATCAGTCCAACAGCTATGTCCTGCGCCAGCGCGTTATCTGGGCGCAAGCCGAGACCAACAACCACTGGGCATTCACGGGCGGCCAGTTGTGGTCGCTGGCCACTGAGGACAAGAAAGGCATCTCCAACCTCTCCGGCGACATCATGACGCCGCAGACCATCGACCCGAATTACGTTGCGGGCTTCGTTTGGACTCGCCAGTATGGCTTCCGCGTGACCAAGACATTCCCCAAGGCTGCCTTCGGCTTCGCGGCTGAGAACCCGCAGCTCCTGTACACGGCCTCACTGGCTGGCAACGAGCCCTATGCCGTCCTGGGCAGCGCCGGCACCAACGGCGGAAACTACAACGCCGCCATCAGCACCTGCACTCCGGCGACATCCATCGTCAACTACACCAATCAGGTGCAGACCGACTCGGCCGGCAACACCATCGACGTCGCGGTTCCGGTCTACAAGACGCTGAACGGATGCGCCGATATCGCCACCCTCTCGTTCAACCAGGCGCCCGATCTAATCGTCAAAGCCGCCTTCGATCCCGGCTGGGGTCACTATGAAATCATCGGCATCGGGGGCTTCGCCCACGAGACCATCTTCCCTGGCGAAACGACCAACGGCAACCTTTACGGCAACCTCACTGATGTTGCCACTGGCACGATCGTCGCTCCTGCGCTGACCACCGCCGGTTTCCACAACAATAACATCAAACTCGGCGGCTTCGGAGCCAGCTTCCGCATTCCGGTCGTTCCCAACATACTGACCGTTGGCGCAAAGGGACTCTACGGACCCGGCATGGGCCGCTACGGCGACTCCACCCTGGCCGATGTCACCGCCAATGCATCGGGAGCGCTTCGTCCCATTCACAACCTCTCCGGCCTGCTGACGGTTGAAGCCAACCCCACACCCCGCCTCGCCATCTACCTGAACTACGGTGGCGACTATGCGGGTCGTGACGATTACGGCGTAGCCGGCGTAACAACCTCGCTGGGCGCGCCCAGCGCGGACTTCTGCGCTACCATTTCCGGCGTCATCACGTGCAGCGCCACCTCGACGGCAGCCCTTGTTGCGGCCGGTGGCAAGTGGGGCGGCCATTGGGGCGCTCCCAGCAATGCTGCTGTCGGTTACGGCTCACGGCTGCTCTCCAACTCTGGCTGCCTGACTGTCGCAGCCCCCGGCTACAATGGCGGAGGTTCCACCGGGTACATTCCGGGTGGCTCGTGCGGCGCGCAGAATCGCGACGTGCAGGAAGTGACTGGCGGCTACTGGTATGACTTCTACAAGGGCGATCACGGCCGTCTGCGCCAGAGCATTCAGTACGGCTATGCTGTCCGTGAGGGCTGGTCAGGCGCTGGAACTCCCGGCATCGGCGCCAAGGGCATCGACAACATGCTCTGGACCAGCTTCCGCTACTACCTTCCCTAACCCGCGAAGCTTCGGTTTCGCTAGAATCGCTAGAACAAGAAGGGCAGCCCAATGCGGGCTGCCCTTTCTGCCTTCTGAGGAGGCTCTTGACAACGGCGAGATTGGCGGCGCGGCGACGCCTGATCGCAAACTCGCTGAAATTGACTTTTCCAGGATCGACTAGTATGAATATTGATAGTGAATATTGATATGACTTGTTGTCTACCCACCTGTCGATAAAGTTCTACCGCCCCAAGCGGGCCAAGAGCCTACGGTCCTAAGCCATCCAGTTTCCAAAGCTCAGATCCAGCTTCCAAAACTCAAAGGAGAATCCAACGTGCAAAAAGCACTTTATGCTGTTTTCTCTGAATCGCTGCGCGGGTTGCCACTATCGATCTCTGCTGTGCTCTTTATTTATATGACCTGTTGTCTGCCCACCTGTCGATAAAGTTCTGCCGCCCCATGTGGGCCAGGAACCTAAGGTTCCAACCCATCCAGCTTCCAAAATTCAGTTTCAACTTCCAAAATCCAAAGGAGAATCCAAAGTGCAAAAAGCTCTTTCTGCTGTTCTGTCTGCCTCTCTGCGCCGGTTGTCGCTATCGATCTCTGCTGTGCTCGTTTTGTTCGCTATTGGGGCCGGCCTGCCCTTGATCGCGCAAGACGACATCTCGACGCAACACGGGGCGTCCGGGTACAGTGGCGTATTCCTCACCGGTCCGGCCTCGAACCCGTTGAGCTTCCTGAACGGCCCGGGCGGGCGTACCACCGCGAACCCGGCTCCCTATGACTTTCACGACTTTGCGCCGATCACCGATCTTGACGAAAAGCTGCCTCATTGGATCCATCTGTCTGCCGAGGAGCGGTTCCGGTATGAGGCGTACGACAATTCAAGCCTCAAAGCGGGCGCCAATGACTCCTACCTGTTGAACCGCTTCCGGTTCCAGGTGGATCTGCATACGCCCAGTTGGTTCCGGGTTACGGCGCAGGTGCAGGACGCCCGTTCGGGCTTCCAAAACCCGCCGATCGGCCCGCCGAACACGGTTCGCTGGGATCTGAAGGTGGCTTACGCCGAGATCGGCGCGCCCGACAAGCACTGGTTCAGCCTGCGCGTGGGCCGGCAGCTCATCAACTACAACAACACCATCATCTCCAACTCGGAGTGGCGCAACCAAGCCCGTTCCTACGATGCGGCGGTGCTGAACCTGAACGCGAAGCGCGAACACCTGGGCATCTTCGCCGCGTCGGCTATCGTGCCGCAAGCCTTTGGCGTAAGCCCACATCAAGAAGGCAACAACATCTACGGAGCCTACGGCCGCATCGATGACCCGGTGCCGCACTCGAACCTGGAGCCGTTCTTCCTGTGGCGGGTGCAGCCGGCAGAGGTCATCGAACCGGCCGTCGCCAAGACCACCGGCAAGGAAAATGAGAAAGCTGTTGGCGTGCGCTTCAAGGCGCAAGCCCACACGGCATTCGATTACGGGGGCGAGCTGATCGTCGAAAACGGCAAGGTGGGACCGGAGCCGATTCGAGCTTGGGCGGCGGAGGGAGGCGCGGCATACCAGTTCCTCGATGTAGTGGCCAAGCCGCGCGTCTTTACCCAGTACGACTACGCCTCGGGCAATAGCAATCCGGCGCCGAACGGAAGCCACTCCACCTTCGACACGATCTACCCGTCAGCCCACGACCGCTTTGGAATCACTGACCTGTTCGGCTGGCAGAATATCGAGGCCGTGCGCGCGGGCACAACCGTTGAGCCCCACCGGCGGCTCACCATTACGGCGCAGGGGCTGGACTTTTGGGCGGCTTCGGCGCTGGACTCGATTTATAACACCTCGGGCAGTTCGATCGTGTTTAACAAGACCGACCACGGCCGCCATGTGGGCGCGGAAATCGACGGCTACTCCTGGTATGAACTCAATCAGCATTTCAACCTGGGCGGCGGTGTTGGCTACTTCGGCGGTGGCCAGTTCCTGACGCATGTGACAACCTATCACTCGTACCCGTACTACTACTTTGCGCTGAACTTCAAAGACAATGGAAAGAAGTAGCCAACGCCGTAATGGAACTCCCTGTCACCGTCAGGGGTGCCAGCCATCACAGTCAGCCATGCAATTTCGGCCCATCCTATGGATGTAGGGCGGAGTAACAACCGGAAGGCGTGTATCGAGTTTCCGAGAAATCGAGTTTCTTTGCTGTTGGTGCGATGCAATCTCGCCCACAGCACCGAGAAAGCCGGCGGCAGAGCATCCCTGGATCGAGGAAAAACAGCCTCGCGGGACTCTGCCGCTGTCTTGCGTTTGCTGGATTTGGATGACCAGCCAAATTCAAGTAGATGAATATCCATTCAGCTCCGGCACTCCTCCAAAATACTGGCAGAAGAGGCTTTGTATCAGGGTACGACTTCAGTCGTGCCGAAGATGCGAGTGAAAATGGGCCGGGCTTTAGCCCCTGCTGCATTTGTTTTCGGGCAATTGCGCTTTAGCAGCGGCTAAAGCCGAAATTCGATAGGGGCGGCAATCGGCACGACTGAAGTCGTGCCCTGTTACAAGGCGAGATTTTCCTAATCCGTTGCCACCGCAAGCGTTTGCCTGAACAAGATTGATATTCATCTTCACGCATTGCGGCTTGCCGGCTATGCGCCTTCCGCAAGTGTCTCCAAAACCAGCGAAAGCGCGTCTTCCCAATGAGGCATAACCACCCCGAAGGTCTCCTCGATGCGCTGGCCGGACAAGCGTGAGTTGGCCGGTCGCTTGGCAGGGCGCGGAAACTCGCTGGTTGGAATCGGAATCAGATTGGGCGTTGCGGTTCCATACTGCTTGGTCAGAAACGTTTTTGCGAATCCAAACCAGGTGGTTTCTCCCGCGTTGGTCAGGTTATAGATGCCGCTGCGCCCCTGGAGCCCTCCGTCCTGGGGCGCCAGCAGTTGCGCCAGTAGATTGGCTGTGGCCTGGGCAATGCATTCGCTGGTGGTTGGCGCACCGGTCTGGTCGTCTACAATCCGCAACTCATCGCGCTCGTTGGCAAGGCGCAGCATCGTGAGCAGGAAGTTGCTGCCACGCGCGCCATAGACCCAACTAGTTCGCAGGATCAGATAATCCCCGCCAACCGCCTGGATGGCCTCATCGCCCGCCAGCTTCGACTTGCCATACACATTCTGCGGGTTTGGAGCGTCGGTCTCAAGATAGGCACTTTGCTTCGTGCCATCGAAGACGTAATCCGTGGAATAGTGCACCAGAATGCTGCCCAGCCGTTTGGCTTCCTCGGCCAGCACGCCGGGGGCAGTGCCGTTGATCGCCATGGCCACTTCTGGCTCGGTCTCGGCCTTGTCCACCGCGGTATAGGCCGCGGCATTGATGATGACCGCCGGTTCTGTCGCTCGCACGGCATTGCGAATCGAATCGGGCTTGGTGAAGTCGATCTCGGGATATTCAACTCCAACCACCGGGCCGAGGCAGGCCAGTTTGTGACGCAACTCCCAGCCCACTTGGCCAATGCGGCCAAAAACCAACATCTTCCTGTTCGTCATGCAGTTCCTTTAGAAGAACTGTATCTTGAAGGCTATCCTCAGGGCAACCATCGGGAACGGACCTGGACTGAGGTTCCTCGCCTCACTGCACGCTAGGCTCGCCGGTTGGCAGGAATGCGACTCCGGCGACCAGGTTTCCTGAAGCCAGCACATCCCTGAGCCGCTCTGGATTGGCGCCGCTGCGTCCAGCGGCCGTCTCCAGCACGTGCAGTGCCGCCGCAGGTTTGGTCTCGGCAGGCAAGCGAAAGATCCACGGGATGTTGGTTGAGGTCAGCGCGTGGTCGCTGCTGAGGGCAACAACCGGCACAAAGGCCTTGAGCGCCAGTTGCTCGGCCAGATGGCTGGAGTTGCGATCAAGCGCCAAGATCGCCAACGCGTGCTCGTCCATGAGCGCGTGGACCAGTTGGGTCGAGGCGGCGCCCCAGTTCTGATCGCTCGCGACAGGCAGAAGCTTCCAGGGCCGCCCTTTCGCCGCGTCAGTAGCCAACTCCGCCTGCATCTCCGGCGACGCTGCAATCTCAGCTGCCTTCCGCCCAAACAGCACGACACTGATCGGCCCCGCCGGCACGTCGGCCTGATGCGGACCGGCATAGTCCACGCCATCTTCGCCGACCTGCGCGTACGGTGCCTGAGGCGCGGCCGGCGCCGCTTGCGCAGACGCCTGCGGTGCAGCTGGCGCTTTCTCCATCGTGGCAATGCGGTAGGTGACTGCGCCGTTGCGTACCGTGCCCAGATACAAGGGAGCAACGTTCTTCTGATTGGGGTCAAAGATCATGCGTCCCGTGACGCCGTCGTAGTGGTCGATATCGGCCAGCGCGTCGTGAATGCGGGCGCGATTCAGGCCGGCCTTACAGATGGAGTCAAGCAACGCGTTCATGGTGTCAAAGGCCATCGACGCAAACTGCTCGGGCTTCTCGTGGAAGCGGGCCTCGAAGCGCCGGTTAAAGTCGAGCCAGCGCGGATCCTTGCGGGTGGGATCGTAAGGATACACTGCCTCGAATCCTTCGGCTGCATCGCCGGCCTCGGCCAGCAGAGTGTCGCCCAGCGTGCGATACGCGCCAAAGACGCGCTGCTTCATCCCCGCGGCGCGCATCTGCATCAGAATCGTCGCCGCTTCCAACTCGTCCCCCACGAGAAGAACAGCATCTGGGCGCGAACTGCGGATCACCCTGAGCTGCTTGGCATAATCCGTGTCTCCTGGCTGAAAAATCTGCTCCATGACCACCGGATGGCCCAGCCTGCGCGAGACATCGAGGAATTTACCGAGGCCAAAACGGCCGTATCGGCTGCTTGCCCTGAGAACCGCCACGCGCTTCAATCCAAGCTCGGTATAGATGTGCCGAGCCAGCGTCAGATACTGTTCCCGGTCATCCTGCATGGTGCCGAAGTACCAGGGAATGGTGGTCTCCGGTACGGTAGGATCGCTATTGGCGGAGCTCACAACCGGAAGCTCCGCGCGCAGAGCCACGCGCAGCGCAATGTGCGTTGACTCGGAGCTGATGGAGCCGAAGATCGCCCAGACCTGTTCGTCGTAGGCCATCTTCACAGTCTCATCGGAAGCCGAGCCCCAGATCGCAGGTTCGGTGGGCCGGACATCGCCATAGACCGCCTTCGCCTGCCAGTTGTTGTAGTCGTTGTGGAGCATAAGCTTGAAGGGCTTGCCCCCATAGCCGCCGCCGGCATTGGCCTCTTCGACAGCCAACTGCGCGCCGTGCAGCATGCGCAAGCCAAGAACCGATTCCGAATTGTGCTCGATCGGTCCGAAGAAGCCGATGCGCACCTCGGTCAAGTCCTTGGGCTCGGGGATATCCCTTGCTGCGCCCATATAGATATTGGGATGCGTGTAGTTGGTGTCGTAGGGCGCCGCAAACTTGGCATAGGGTCTCATGTCAGCCGGTTCGCCCGCATAGGGAGTTACTTCGCGATCCTTGGGTGGTCCCGGCGGATGCGCGCCACACTCGCACACTCTCTTACTCGCTTCCTGGCTTGCGAGTGTTACAGAGGCTCCCAACGCCAGAAAGCATACGACAACCAACAACCATCCCTTGCGCATGACAACTACTCCTTGCCGGTGTCCCTTGATTGATCGGTGCGGAACATGGCTATGGCCTCGATTTCGATGAGCAGCTCGGGGCGGCAGAGATGCGCCTGGATTCCCGTGGAAGCAGGAAGCGGATCGAGCCCTTGCTCCTTGAAGAAAGCCGTGCGCCCGGCATTGAAGACGTCGTAGTCGCGATCGATGTCGCGCAGGTAGCAACTGGTGCGGACGATATCGTGCCAGGTGCAGCCTTCGCTCTCGAGCAGGCCGGTGATGTTGTCGAAGGTGCGCCGCAACTGGGCAGAAAAGTCCCCGATGTGGACACTTACGCCGTGCTCGTCGATCGAAGCCGTTCCCGAGATCAGCAGGATGCATACGCCGCCAATATCGATTCGCATGCCGCGCGAAAACGAGCTCGGCTTGTCGTAGGCATACGCTTCATTCAGTACTCCGTGATTGGTCATGGCGCGCTTTTGGATGGGCGCGTGTGCGATGGCTTCCAAAATATCTGCAAATGCATTCATTTTTTCTTCTCCTTATTGCTTTTGTCGTATTCCATGGCTTAGCCCCTTGGCAGTTGCAACCCAAATATCGTCGCCTTGAAAGTCGATGTTGAGAATGTAGTTGTGGGCCGGCGCGGTGGTGACTGCGACCTGCGTCACTTTGCCTTCTGCGTCGCGCACCGTCATCTCCGGCTTTCCATCTTTCAACGATGGGCAATAGACGGCCCAGTTCACGCCGTCGTAGTAGGCCAGCCCCTTGTCGGTGCCGAACCAAGCGCGCTTGCCGTCCACGCCCTTCACAACATTGGTAAAGTTCGAGGGAAGCCCGCTGTCCTTGGTTAGAAAATTGTGCCAGTAGCGCCCGTCGTAATGGCTGTCGCCAAAGTAGGTGGCTGCCCATAAAACATTGTCTACGTAACTAACGGATGTGACAATCTCGTGAATCAGTCCCTGATCCTTGAAAAGCACCATCTCGGTTTCGCCGTCAGGATCGTCGTACTTGTCCCATTTCCCGGTCTTCTGATCATATTCGAGCACCCCGCTGCCCCAAATGCCGTAGTAGACCTTGGTTGGAGTGGCTGACACCGAATAGGACCAGATCTCGAACATGGGCGTGTTGCGCTCGTTATAGAGCGACCACTGGTTGGTGTGCAGATTCAGACGGCAGGCGCCGGCAGCTGTGGCGATCCACACGTTTTCGCCTTCGATTGAGACGCCATAGACCACGTCATTGCTGAGCCCGGAGTTCAACTGCGTAAAGCTGTCGATGCGGCCACCCGAGATCCGGCTGAGGCCGCCCATGGTGCCGGCCCAGACGTCCCCTGTGCGCTTGTCCAGCGCCAGCGAAAGCACGGCGCGATGCGCCAGGCCGTCCGCAGTCGTGTAGGTCTTCCATGCATGATTTTCGTAGACCGCCAGACCGTTGTCCGTACCCGCCCAGATTCGATCTCCATCCACCAGCACTGCATACACGTGATCGTTTGGCAGGCCGTTGGCGGTCGTGAAGTTTTCAAAGTGGAAATGAGGCATCTTCGGCGGCACCTGCGGTGCGGCAGACGCCGCTGGCGCGGCAAAGGCGGTCGTTCCTGCCATCAGAAGTAGTGCGATCATACAGAGCTTTTTCATTGCGTCTTCTCCTATCGAGACCTGAGGTACTCGATCAGATCGTTGAGCTCGTCCTTGGTCAGATCGTTGGTCCGGCCGTGCTTATCTTCGGGGTTATAGACGGTCCATATCTCTTCCAGCGAGCGCGCCGATCCGTCGTGCAGGTAGGGCGCGGTGAGTGCGATATTGGTCAACATCGGCGCTTTCAAAAGACCCGTATTGTCGGTGGATTTGCGCGTGCCCACGTCGAAAATCTTCTGGCTGGTGCCCTTCGGCCCGCTGTGACAGTAGGAGCAGCGGTTATATTCCGGGATTGGTTTCTTGAATTTGTCCACGTCGCGCGTGAACAGCGCCAGTCCGCGTTCCTGCGCGGGCGTCATTTCGTGGCCTGGCAGCTTCCAGCGGTTAGGCCGCGGCTGGAGGCTGCGGATGTATACAACCAAATCGGCAAGCGTGAGATCGTCATACTGCTCCGCGCGCCAAAAGTACTTTTCGGTTCTCGGGCCGCACTCGGTGGGAAGATTGGGATTGCCGCCGTTCCACTTGTAAGGCTCGGTTCCCTTGACGCCTTCGAGCAGCTTGTTGTCCACAATGTCGCGGCCAAAACCATCCGGCTCCAGATCCCAAGTGAGCCCGTCGAAAGTGGAATCGATATGGCAGTTGGCGCAGCCGATCTGGCCCTGAAACGACTGGCGCGCTGTATAGAACGTCTGTTCTCCGCGGCGCCTTACAGAGATTGTCTTCGGCCCGGCAAGCTTGATGGTCGATGCAACATGATTGGTGTGCGTGTCGATGACGCTCAGTGTATCGTCGAGCCGGTTCGCTACAAATAATCTGCTCCCGTCCCTGCTCAGGGTCAGGCCGCGCGGATTCATGCCCACGGGAATGCGCGCAACCACATAGTTGGCGCTGGCTGAAAGATCCTGCACAAAAGGCGCGGGGTGCGCATGAATAAAGCGCACCAGCTTTGGCACGTCCACGACTGTCACGATCTCCGAGCCGCCGCTCGTAATGTAGATGCGCGACTTGTCTGGCGCGATGACAACGCCGAATGGCTGCGCGGCATAGCGCTCCAGTTCATCGAGCGGAACCTCGACGGGCTTGCCCACATCCGCGCCAAAGACAGTGAGCGTGTCCTCGAAAGCCCCGCCGTGCTCCAGATGCGCTAGCGGAACAAGATTCTTGGGGTGGTACTCGGCTACCGCGCCCAGACGACCATCCGCGGAGAAGGCTAGATGAAAGACGCCCGCAATCGCGTGCAATTGCATACGGTCGACTACCACGGCTCGCGACCCATCGATCACCGTAATCTCCGACTCCGGGGCCGTGCGGTGCGGCGATGGATTCGGATACACATGCGTTGCATAGAGCCTGGTTCCATCCGGCGAAAACGTCAGGTAGCTTGAGCCGCGCCCAGCCAGGAGACGCTTCTCTTCGGCGCCGGTTTGCGCGTCGAGCACGGCGATGTCGCTGCTGATGCGATTCGCGACAAACAGCCGCTTGCCGTCACGATCTTCGAGAACACTCGATGGCTCCGCGCCTACAGGCCATGTTGCCACCACCGCCAGCGCATTCGTATCGATGACGGAGAGCGTGTCGTCCCAGGAATTAGTCACAAACAGCCGCGCGCCGTCCGGCGAAAGCGAGAAGCCGCGCGGCACGCGGCCTACAGCAATGTTCTTGATGACCGCATAGCTGGCCGCATCCAGTACGCGGATCTCTTCGCTCCCCTGGCAGAGCACGTAGAGCCGTGCGCCGTCTGGCGAAAGCAGAACCTCGAGCGGGGATGCATAAACCACATTTTCCGCCGTGGGTCTTGCTTCGTCCGCAAGAACGGATTGCCCGGGCCGCAATGTGATGGCAACCACGAGCAATGTGGCGCACAGCAGCGCCAGCACCGGCACTGCTGCAGCCCGCATCCCGGTTTGATTACGAAACCTCACTTTGGCTCCTCCACAGTGAGTACTCGATCCACGCCGAGTTTCTCAAGCGTCTGTTCGCGCCCGCTTGGCCAGTGAACAATGAGTTTGTCGATGGTGGTTGCGGCGCCAAGCCCGAAGTGCAGCCGGGGGTCGTCCTGCGAGAGATACCCGGTGGCGGCCACGCGCTCGGCTGTGTGGCGCATGCCGGCGGCGAAAACTTCAACCCGCGCGCCGATGCCGTCGCGATTGCTCCTTGTGCCCTTGAGCTTGATGGAGATCCAATGGCCCGTATTCGTGGAGACGTTGTGCAGCAAAGTTCCCTTGCCACCCAGATTCACCACGAAGGCATCCACCTTGCCATCGTTGTCATAGTCGGCAAAACACGCGCCGCGCGCCGTAGTGCGCTCGCTCAGCACCGGCCCTGCATCGCGCGAAACATCGGCGAATTTGTCGTTGCCGAGTCCGCGAAACAGCGTGTGTTCCTGCGGAATCAGGTGAATCAGTCCGCCGTGAAAGATGAGGATGTCGAGCTGTCCATCGTTGTCGAAGTCGTAGACGCCGGTGCCCCAACTCACATATTGCGCATTCGCCTGCGAAACGCCGTTGGACGCGCCCAGATCTTCAAAGCTCATCTTCCCCGTGTTACGCAGGAACCGGTTGTAATGCCCATCGGTGACCCACAGGTCGAGTACTCCCCTGCCCTCGAAATCGGCAAACACCGGGCCCATCGACGAAGTGGACTCGCCATTCTGTCCGAAGGCCGTGCCTGTGTCGTTGCCAATCTCTTCAAAGGTTCCATCGTGCTTGTTGTGGAAGAGAAAATTCTCGGTGCGGTCGTTGGCAACATAGATGTCGTCCCAGCCGTCGTTATCGAAATCAGCCGCCGTCACACCCATGGTGCGGCCAACGTAAGCGCCAATGCCCGACTTCTCGGTCACATCGGTAAAAGTGCCGTCACAGTTGTTGTGAAAGAGCTGATTGGTCTCGCCCTCGTAGTCGAGCGGCCCCGGATAATTGGTGGGCGCGTAAAAGGCGCGATACTTGGGATCGAACTTGACGTAGCGCCCCACAAAAAGATCCACGCAGCCGTCCTTGTCATAGTCCAGCCAGGTGGAACTGATGGCCCAGCCATCCACCTTGATGCCGGCCTTGGCGGTCACATCGGTAAAGTGCCCGTTGCCATCGTTGTGATAGAGAATCGTCTTTCCGTAGCCTGTGACCAGCAAGTCTTCATTGCCATCGTTGTCATAGTCGGCCGCTGTTACGGCCACTGAATACATATCCGGATTGAGACCGGCCTTTTCCGTTGCGTCGGTAAAGTGGCCGTTGCCGTCGTTACGATAAAGATGATTGTGTGGCGGCGTCGCCGGCTTCTCCTTCAGCGGGTACGGATGCATGGAGTCGTCCAGCGGCCTGCCGTTCACCACATAGAGCGACTCGAGGCCGGAGTTGTTGTAGTCGAACCAGATGCAGCCAGCGCCTGTTCCCTCAAGCAGAGAGCCCAGTTGCCGCGAGCCAAAGCTATGCGTGAAGTCGATGCCCGCTTTATCGCTGGCGTCTTCAAAGCGAATCACAGGCGCCTGCGGTGGGGCAGACGGCACCTGCGGTGCGGCCAATGGCGCCTGCGGCGCAGAAGCAGCGAGGGGTGGAACGGCGGTTTGCGCTGCGACCGTGGAGACGGCTCCGAATAAAAGAAGAAAGCGATAATCCATCTCAGTTGCCTCCCGGCGTTGCAATCTTCGCACCAGATAAATCAAAAGGTGTTGTGGTGCGCAGCAGGACCGCCGGCACGCGATTTTCCGACGAGCGCTCCGGCCCTGTGTGACAGCCCACGCAGATGCGCTGCTCGCCGCTGCGAATCCAGAACCATCCATGTTCCTGGCGCAGGATTGCACCCTTTTGATCGAGCAAGGCAAAGCGGATCGGCTTGTCGGAGGGAGTCTTCACAAAGAAGGAACCATCCGCCTCAACCGGCGCAGTGCCCGTAACCGCCGCGTGTCCTCTGGCATCCAGCGTCTCCAGCCGGACCGATGCGGGCGTGACTTTGAGATCGCCCGCGCGCGATTGGCGCGCATCGAGCGCCAGCATGTTGGCGTAACTCCAATCGTGCAGCCCTGAGGGATGATGCTTGGGCCTGGTACGCGGCGCGACCAGTACAGGCTCGACCCAATCTGTTCCACTGCTGGCGTAAACGCTTTGCAGGGCCGCAGAGCCCGGCTTCCATAACTTCAGCGCATAGTGCGCGGCAGCCGTGGAACGAGCACTCAACAGCCAATCGCCTGAAGCTGTCTCCACAGGCGCGCCCGCGTACTCGGCGCGAGGCGCGGCGACTGGAGTTTCTGTCGCCAGCGGTGAAGTAAACCGCGCCAGCGAGGCTCCGTGCGTAAACACCACATCGCCCGAAGCCAACTGCTTGCCGCCCCAGCGCGCTCGGCCGTGATCGCAGCGGTACGACTCAACCCCGGAACCGTCAGAGTAAACCAGGAACAGTTCAGGAGTAGAACCCGAGCCGAGGGGGAAGCCGGCTTCAAACAAAATGCGCCCATCCAGCAGCACATCTGCGGGAATCGCGCTGCCCGGCAGGTAAGAAAGGGGAAGCACCGCCGAACCCGCATCGGGATCGATCGGCGCAAGCGCAGACAAAGCAGTCTTGCCGGCGGCTTCCAAACGAAAACCGTTTGGCGTGCGGCGCGCATAGACCAATTGGCCGTTGGGCAGATAGAACGGACGAATGGCATCGCTCGCGCCTGCGATCAACTTGCGCAGCGAATGATCGGCGAGCGTCAACTCCCATATCTGCCAGGGATCGCTCGCGGCCTGCTTACCCGCGAACAAAATCTTTGTGGCATCGAAGGAAACATTGGCATCCGCGCTCGCGGCAAATCCCTGGACCAAGGGCTCTGCCTTGCCTGCATGAACCAGCAGCAATTGCGCGCCCTTGGGAAAACGCTCGCCACCGCGCAGCGCAGCAAGTGGTTCGTAGACGGGTGCGGCGGTGACAATGATATCGGCGCTGAGAGTTGCGCTGGAGTTCTGGGCCGCATCGGGAACAAACCCGCAAACTGGAATCAAGAGCGTAATCGACGCGGCAATCGCAAGGGCCCTGGCGAAGAATCTCATCCAACGGCCTCCATAGGCCGCATGTCAGCCGCCTCGCGATGAAGAACTCCCCGCTTGCGCTGTTCATGTTCAAGCTCTCGCAGCGACAGGTACGGATCAAGCGCGGCCATCATGTCGTCAAATGCCGCGAAGTCCAGCGACTGGTCGCCATCGCTCCAGGCCTTGTCAGGATTGGGATGCACCTCGACAAGCAGTCCATCGGCGCCGGCTGCAACCGCAATGCGCGCCAGCGCGGGAACCAGATCGCGATGCCCTGCCGCATGACTGGGGTCGGCAATCACCGGCAAATGCGAAATCTGCTTGAGCAGCGCAATGGCTGCCACGTCGAAGGTGTTGCGCGTGGCCGTTTCAAAAGTGCGGATGCCGCGTTCGCAGAGGATGACGTTGGGATTGCCGTTGTCAAGAATGAACTGCGCCGAGCGTAGCAGGTCCGCGATGGTGGCCACCATGCCGCGTTTCAGCAGCACGGGCCGCCCAGACCGCGCCGCGGCTTCAAGCAGCGCGTAGTTCTCCATATTGCGCGTGCCAATCTGCAAAATGTCAGCATACTCAGCGACCATGGGAACGTCGTCTTCTGACATAACCTCGGTTACGATGGCCAGACCGCTCGCTTCCCGTGCGCGAGCCAGCATCTTGAGGCCGTCGAGGCCGTGCCCTTGAAATGCATAGGGAGAACTGCGCGGTTTGAATGCGCCGCCGCGGAGGATGCGCGCACCAGCGCGGCGCACTCGATTGGCGGTGGCCATCAACTGGAACTCGGTCTCAACCGAGCACGGCCCAGCCATGGTGATGAACTCGCCGCCGCCGATCTCCATATCCAACACCAGCACCACAGTCTGCTGGAGCAGCGAGCTCTTCAGACAATCGGGGGCTTCGGCGAATCGTTCGTGCCAAGTTTCACGCACCCAGTGCGCTCCGTTTCTGGGGAAGCGGAAGCGTCAGAGTACCGCGATCAACGAAGCCATGTATCCATCCAAAGGTTGAGACGCGGCAGAGGTGTGTTCTACATCACATGAGTGAAATGAATAGGATGCGTTTTCCGAAGAAATCAAAGCGCAATCGGCGGCGGCCGATAGCCGAAAGCCGCATCGACAACCGCCGCGATGCCCAGCGCCGTCTCGTCCTGAAACGGCCGTGCAACAATCTGCACGCCGATCGGCAGGCCCTCTGGCGAACTGCCCACGGGAATCACTGCCGCCGGCGCGGCCAGCGCGTTGAACCACTGCGTGTGCCGCACAGCGTCAAGATATTTCACCGTCTGGCCCTCGACAATCCACTCGCGCTCGCCGTGGCGAAAGGCGGGAATGCTGGCAACAGGGCACAACAGCACCGGATACTTGCTCATCTCCGCGAGCGTCTCGGCGCGCAGCAGGTCGAGTTGGGCCCACGCGTTCAGTAACTCGGCGGCGGTGAGCGGCGGCTCGGCCTCAGCAAACCCAAGAAACTCGTTGAAGATGGGGCTTAGTTGAGCTTCTCTTCCAGCGATGGCAGGCGCATAAAACTTGGCTCCGCACTGGACAAAGAATTTATTCCAGAGCTGCCTCAGCCGCTCCAGCGTACTCGGCCTGAACGGCTCCACGCGAAAGCCCGCATCGCGTAGCGCCGACGCGGCGGCTTGCACGGCCGCGCGCGTCTCCGGCGTGACAGGAACCAGACCATCGTCTTCAAAGAAACCAATCCTATTCGACCGCAGCTCATTCAGGTCTGGATCGTGGAGCGCAACCGGCGGACTGGCCGGATCGTTCGGGTCCTGGCCGCTGAGCATACGAAACAGCAGCGCCACGTCGGCCATGGTGCGCGCCATGGGTCCGATCGCGCCAAGAATCTGGAATGGCCCCACGCACGGCGGCAGGTGGCCGCGGCCAGGGATGCGCCCCGGCGTCGGCTTGAGCGAACAGATCCCCGTGAAGTGCGCGGGCACGCGCACCGAACCGCCGCTGTCGCTGCCCAGGCCCGCCGCTGAAAGCCCCGCCGCGATGGCCGCCGATTCGCCGCCACTCGACCCACCCGGAGTGTATTCCAGGTTCCATGGATTTCGCGTGCGCCCATGCAGCAGATTCGCAGTCTCGTAAGCCATCAGGAATTCGGGGCAATTCGTCGTGCCCAGAATCAGCGCCCCCGCCGCGCGCAGCCGCGCAACAACCACTGCGTCATGAGCTGGAATTTCGCCCTTGTGCAGCAGGCTGCCGATCTCGCACTTCAATCCCCGTGTCGCAATCGAAGATTTTACTGTGACGGGCAACCCGAACAAGGGTCTGCGCGCGCGCTGTCCACGCCATGCGTCGTGCTTTCGCGCACGCTCGCGAACTCGCTCCGCATCGAAGTCGGCGAACGCGTTCAACTGCGGATTCAGCCGCTCGATCTGGCGGATGTGCGCCTCGGCCAGCTCGGCCACCGATATCTCGCCAGCGCGCAGCAGCTCCAGTTGCCGCGTGGCCGGTTCAAAGACCACATCGTTCATCGATGTCCCGCCGTTGCTGGCTTTGGCGACGTGTCCTCGTTAGGCTTTGACGGCATGGCCTGATAGTCGAAACGATACGAACGCACCGGCTCGCCTGAATCGAAGCGGTCGTTCCAGTTCAACTGATAGTCCAGGGACTGCGCGTCTTGCGGATATTCCTCAGAGTCGGGATAGGGATAGGTGCTCATGGCATGGAACGGCAATTGCACCACCGTGAAGGGCGAGGCGTCCCACCAATCCATATCCTTCACAAAGCCGTTGGCGTAGAAGAAGTAGTCACGCTTCCAGTGTGCGGGCAGAGTGGGTAGCTTGGTTGCGTCGAACTCCGTAGCGATTTCTTCGCCGCTGCCGAAGATGGCAAAGCGATCGTCGATGCCCTTGACCAGCGCTGTCACGTCGCCCATGCGTGTGTAGTTGCCGCGCTGATGTTGGAAGGGTCCGGTGAGGCTCACGCGGTCGTAGTCGTAATCGAGATCGCCGGGGCTTGCACCCTCAATCTGTTTCGGGTATCCGCGGAAATGCAGCGTGGCCAGTGCCATCGGCACGTCAGTTGTTTTTGTTTCCGCATCGGCGCTTTGATCGATGAGCACCTGGTCCCAATAAATCTCCAAATTGGTCAAGAGACGAATCTTCCGCGTCCCCGCAGGCAGCTTGCCGGTCAGGTCCACGACAATGGTGCGTTCCAGACCCGCGGGAAAGCCGACGTCGTCCGCGACGCGCTGCCATGTGCCATTAGGCAACTGTGCCTCCACGTAAGGCGAGATGGGCTTAACGCCCGCTTGCCACGCAGCATAGAGCGAGGTCGCGCTGAAGTAGTTCACATAGCCGGTCATCAGCAGCCGAAGCTGGGACTGCGCGTCCAGCGGACCCAAATCGAGTGTAAGGTCGTGGACATTTGCAAAGCCGTCGTAAGGCAACGGCGTGAATCCGCTGGCAAACTGATGGTCGCGGCGGCTCACCTGATCCAACACATCGCGCCCCTCGCCATCCCATGCGCCCACGGGCAGCCGCGCGCCCGCCGAAGCCACCACGCGGCCTGAGGCAAATGGCGGATCGTCGAGGAAGCGCTCGTCGGGATTCACCTCGACATTCTCAGGATGATCGACCGCAACCAGGCGCAGTTGATCAATGTAATTAACCTCCTCCATCGGCTCCATGAAGCGCAGGCTCAACTTGCCGTTGACCGGCACAATCTGCGCGCCGTCCACCTTAATCCATTCGCCGGGGTTGGGAATATTGCGGCGCGTGGGCGTGAACCAATGGCCCACCACGCCAGCGCCAATCACGTCCGTGACCAGCTTGTATTTATGCCCGTCCCATGCGAACAGCACCGGGCACGAACTCCCTCGCCGATCGACTTCTTTCATCGCAATCACAGGCTGGCGCGGCAGGTCGATTTCATCCTGCAATACGCCTGTAGGCCACAGAATCCGCAGCAGGTCGATCCCCTCAGCATCGCCCAGTCCAACCAGAATCTGCGGCGGCGCCTGTGTCTGATAGCCCGAGGCGCCGGCCAGTTCCCACTTTTGCCAGTGGCCATTGGCAAAGACTTCTACCTTTACGCCCAGGGCAGTCTTGTTATCGGCAAAGCCCGTCAGGTCGAGGCGCACAAAGTGATTCTTGTTGGCGCCCACGTTGCGCAGCAGCACGGGCGGCGCATTCAACTGCGTCACAATCAAATCCGCCGCGCCGTCGCCATCTGCGTCGGCGGCAATCAACCCGCGCGGCGCGGTCAGCTTTACTGCGTCCAAGCCCAACGCGTGACTTACGTCTTCAAAGCTGCCATCGCCTTTGTTGCGGAAGACTTTTACGCACGGTCCTGCGGTTGTCTCAACAATCGCCGCGAGGTCGATCCAGCCGTCGTTGTCGATATCGATCGGCGTAAGGCCCCATCCGCGCAATGCGCCTTTCAGCGGGAGTTCCACTCGCTCGAACCGGCGGCCGACATGATTTGGCCCCTCGACGTTGCGCCACAGCGTCAGTCCCGGCGCACCTGCGTGTGTGACAGCGATGTCCATCCAGCCATTTTTGTTGTAGTCCAAAACGGCGATGCCTACTGTCGGTGGTAGCTTCTCGCCCTCGTATAAAGGCTGCGTCGGATACTTTCCTTCGCGTGGATTTACATAGAGCAACGGCGCTGCTCCGTCGCCGGTCACCGCCAGATCTACAGCACGATCATTGTTGAAATCCGTAAGAATGACCGATGAAGTCTTGCCGCTGCCGCCCAATCCGGTAGGCTCGGTCCACTCGGTGAAGGTCTTGTTGCCGTTGTTCCGCCACAGCACGTTTGACGCTTCGCCTGGCTTGACCGGCTCGCCTGTCAACAGCAGATCGAGATCGCCGTCGTGGTCGTAGTCGATGAACGTGATGCCCGTGGGGCGGTTCTTCGGCACGAGGCCAGCCTCGGCGGTCACGTCCTGGAACTTCCCTTTGCCAAGATTCTTGAACAACAGCACCGCATCGTCCAAGGCAACGGCCAAATCGTTCAAGCCATCGCCGTCGTAGTCGCCCACCGCGCAGGCCACGGCGTGCCCCGAGGCCTTCAGGCCCGCTGCCGCCGCGTCCCACTCTTCAAAGTTGCCATCGCCCTTGGCGTGCATCACGCGAATGGCCTGTGGGCCGCTCTGCATCAGCACCAGATCCATGGCTCCCGAGCCGGTCACGTCCATCATGCAAGCCCCGCCGGTGGTGGTCCACATCTCTTTGGGTGCCCCAGCTCCCGCTTCTGGGGCCTGAGATTTCGATCCCAGAACTTTGGCTTGGAGCTTCACCGGAATCATCGCCCGTCCACCGGCCTCCGGCTCCTCCACCGCGGTCACGGTAGAGTAGCGCCCCTGCTCGCCATAAGCCAGCCCGATGGGCGCTCCAATCTTGGTGTTGGTCAAATGCTGAAAGCGCTTGAAGTGCACCTTCGCCTCATCGACCTTGCCCGACCGCTGCAATGCCCGCGCCACTTGAAACTCAGAAGAGGCGTGGAGCGGATCGATCTCCAGCGCCTTCTCAAGAATCGCGATGGCCTTGTCTAAATCCTTCATCTCCTGGTAGCAAACGCCTTCAAAGTAATAAGAATCCGCATCCCTGGGATCGAGCTTCACCGCCTGCTGGAAGCTGGCGAGCGCCGGTTCCAGTTGGTTGTCGGCATGTTGCGCGAGGCCCAGGTTGTACCAGGCCTGGGCGCTGTTCGGGTCCAAAGCAATGCCCGCCTGGAGTGCCTTTCGGGCATCGTCCAGCTTTTGCATGGCCATCAGCGCAATGCCCTCATTGATTGCGGCCTGCGCCATCTTGGGATCGCGCTTGAAGGCCTCGGCAAAGCTCTGCGCTGCGCGCTCGGTAAACTGCTGCCCCATCTGCGCTACGCCGCGATTGTTGGCACGCACCGCCTCGGCATCATAGTGCGCCTGCGCCCCGCCCGCTGTCGCGATTGCCGCAATAAAAGCAAGGGCCAAAGCCCCGGTCATCCTCATGGTGATCTTCCCCAACCCTGCTTGAACTTGCTGAAATGGAATGCCGCTCAACCATCCAGTGTATGCGAGCAGCCGGTCAACCCGCGCCCCATGGAGCGATCGACGCAAAGTTCGGCTGATCACGCGCTCCTGCGTCTCTATCCTCTGCCAATTTATACTGCTGCTGTGATTCCGACTCTGGAGAACCTCGATTGGCGCAGCTTTCTGAGGCGGCCTGCTGTGCAGCCGCCTCGGCAGGAAGTGCTGGATGGGCTGTCCAGGGAGCCGATTGTCATCACGGGCGGGGGCGGGTCGATCGGCTCCGCGCTGGCTCTGCGGCTGGGGGCGCTGGGGTCGCAGAAGCTGGTTCTTCTGGAGGCATCGGAGAGCAATCTCTACGCGCTTGAGCGCGATTGGGCCGCGGCGTTGGAAACGAATCCTCGCTCTGCAAGTCCCATGACTCCAATCCTGGGCAGCGCGGGCGACATGGCGCTGCTTCAGGAAGTGTTTGCAACGCACCGGCCGCGCATCGTCTTCCATGCAGCCGCATTCAAGCATGTGCCGCTGATGGAAGAGCATCCGCTGGCCGCCATCGCCAACAACGTCTTCGCAACGGAAATACTGACTCAAGTGGCCGAGGCCCACGGCGCGCGGGTCATTCTGCTTTCCACTGACAAGGCGGTGGAACCGGCCTCGGTGATGGGGGCCACCAAGCGCGTTGCGGAGCAGATCGTCCTGGCCTCGGGTGGAACGGTTTTGCGCCTAGGTAACGTATTGGCTTCGCGAGACAGCGTCACTGAAGTCTTTGCCCGGCAGATTGCACAGGGCGGCCCGGTCACCGTCACCGATCCAGCCGCGCGGCGCTACTTTCTCACCCTCGATGAGGCGGTCAGCCTGCTGCTTGCCGCCGCGACGGTTGAGCCACCAGCTTTGCTTGCCCCCAGCCTGACTGCGACGCACTTCATCGCAGACCTGGCGCGCTTTATGGCGTGCGAACTTGCGCCGGGCCGTGACATTGCTATCGAATTCACCAAACCCCGCCCTGGTGACAAGGAGACCGAGCTGCTATGGTCCGCGGGCGATGAAACGCTCGCAGCTGGCGGGAGCGGATTGGTCTCGATCAAGTCGTCCTTGCAGTCCCCGCAACAACTCGACGCCGGACTCGCCGGCCTGCGCGCCGCACTCGACGCACGCGACCTGGCCGATGCGCTGGAAGCCCTGCGCTCGCTGGTTCTCGATTACACGCCGAGTGCTGCCGTGCTGGCATTGGCGCGGCAGAGTTCCCCGCAGGTCACTCGATGAGCGCATCGGCAAACGTAAAGAGGCGCATCGGCGTAGTGACCACCTCGCGCGCCGACTACAGCCATCTCTACTGGCCTATGCGCGAGCTTGCCGCTCACCCCGAGGTCGAGCTTGGGGTCTTTGCCCTGGGCGCCCACCTGTCGCCGGAGTTTGGCAACACGATCAAGGAAATTGAGCGCGACGGCTTTCCTATCAAGGCGCGCATCGAGTGCCTGCTCAGTTCCGACACAGACACGGGCATGGCCAAGACCATCGGCATCGCTATCCTCGGCCTGGCCGACGCGCTCACGGCATGGCGACCCGATCTGCTGCTGCTCATCGCCGACCGTTACGAGATGCTGGCGCCGGCTTCGGTGGCGCTGGCACTCAGGATTCCCATCGCACACATCGAAGGCGGCGAGATCAGCCAGGGAGCCATCGATGACCAGGTTCGCAATGCCCTCACCAAGCTGGCAGCCATCCACTTTACTTCGACCCCGACCGCCCGCCGCCGCGTAATCGCCCTAGGAGAAGAGCCCTGGCGCGTGACGCACGCCGGTGCCCCTTCCCTCGACCATCTGCGCCGCTCAAAACTCCTTAGCCGGCCGGAACTCGAAGCCCGCCTCGGCATCACCCTCCAGGCTCCAACCATCCTGGCCGCCTGGCATCCGGTCACGATCCTCAAGGACACCAACGCGGAAGCTGATGCCTTTTTTGCTGCGCTCGCGCAGGCTCCTGGGCAGCTTCTTTTTGGTTACCCCAACGCCGACGCCGGAAGCTACGCGCTGATCGAACGGACAAGGGCGTTGGCTGAAACCCGTCCGCATACACACATTTTCGTGAACCTCGACCCGATTACGTATTGGAGCCTGCTTGGCCAGGTGGACGCGATGATCGGCAACTCATCCAGCGGCATCATGGAAGCGGCCTCCTTCGCGTTGCCCACCGTCAATGTCGGCATCCGCCAGCAGGGCCGCGAGCGCGCACGCAATGTCATCGACGCACCGGCCGAAACTGCGGCCATTCTTTCTGCCGTTGAGCGGGCCCTCAGTCCGGAATTCCGGCAATCGCTGCGCGGCATGGAAAATCCGTATGGCAATGGAACCGCCGCACAGACAATCGCTCGCGTCCTCACCACGGTTCCGTTCGACGGCCTGCTCATCAAGCAGCCGACGCCACTGCCCGAAGACGTAAACCCGGGAAGTAAATTCCTGGAGCGGCCATGACGGCGCGAATTCCGCTGTCCGCTCCTGACATCACACAAGTGGAGGTCGATGCCGTCACGGCCGTCCTGCGCACGCCGCATCTGAGCCTGGGCCCCGAGCTGGCCGCTTTTGAAGCCGCTCTGGCCCAATACCATTCGATACCCCACGCAGTAGCGGTAAGCTCCGGCACGGCCGGCCTGCACCTGGCTCTGCTCACCCTGGGCATTGGGGAGGGCGACGAAGTGATTGTGCCTTCCTTTGCCTTCATCGCTGTGGCCAATGCGGTTCTCCAGATGCGCGCCACGCCGGTCTTTGCGGAGATCGACCCAGCGACTTTGAACCTCGACCCTGCCGCCGTCGAGCGCGCCGTATCGCCCCGCACCCGCGCCATCCTTGTCGTCCACACCTTCGGCGTTCCCGCCGAAATGGACGCCCTCCAGGCAATCGCCAGCCGCCACGGGCTTTTCGTGATTGAAGACGCCTGCGAGGCCATCGGCGCGGAGTTTGGCGCACCGCCCCACACCCGCCGCGTAGGCAGCTTCGGCGATCTCGCCGTGCTCGGGTTCTATCCCAACAAGCAGCTCACCACCGGAGAAGGCGGAGCCGTGCTGGCCCGCGAGTCCGGCCACGCCGCGCGGCTGCGTTCCCTTCGCAACCAAGGCCGAGCTTCCCAGCTTAGCGGCGATTGGCTGGACCACGCCGAGCCGGGCTACAACTACCGCCTCTCCGAACTGGCCTGCGCTCTGGGCCGCGTACAGCTTTCCCGCATCGGCGAAATGCTCGCCCTGCGCCAAGCCGCCGCCGCTCGATATGACGCGCTGCTCAGAGCGATCCCAGGGCTCGAACTTCCGGCGCTTGCTTTCCCCGATCGCACCATCAGTTGGTTTGTTTACATCGTCCGCCTGCCGGTCCACGCTCACCGTGACCGGATTCAGGCCGCGCTGGCCGGCCAGGGCATTGCCACTGGGCGCTACTTTGCCCCTATCCATTTGCAACCCGCATGGCGTGCGCATCCCAGCGCCAAGGCAGCCATGTTGCCCGTCACGGAGCAAATTGCCGCGCGCACGCTCGCGCTTCCGTTTTTCAACCGGATCACAGCCAGTCAGCAAGAGGAAGTTGCTGGCGCGCTCCAGAACACGATCCGCGCTGAATCCTAGGCTTGCAGAGAATCGAATCAGATGATTTCAAATGTCTTATAGGGCGCAGATATGGCACGAGGCGGGAAAATGGCGTCCGGGACTTTGCAGATTGGGGGAAAAGGAGGGATGGATATCCAAACTTCCGCAGGGCGTCCTTCAGGTCAATCCCCACACAAGTTTTTAACCTTTGGCGGCACAACTAGAGTAGCACCCTTACGCAAGCCAAGGTCTCCCTCAGCCTGTTCGGTCATCGATAGGATACTTCTACCGGCCAAATGCCCTTCCAGGCAACCTGGCCTTGTGTTCCCTAGCTCATTGCCAGAATCTGGGCTTCAATCTGGGCCAGAGCGTTCTCTAGAGCCTCGCGACGCAACGGATTCGAAGTCTTTTGCGAGAGGATATTCTCCCGTTGCAGGTTAAGCGCCTGCTTCTGGCGCTCCCGCACCGTGCGGTGCTGTTCTGCCACCCGTCGGGCATCCTCACTTACAAAGCCGCTATCGAAGTCCACCTCTGGCTGCTCCAGGGTATTTGCCATTTGCTCCTCCAGGGATTTACTTTCTCAAACCGCGATTCTATCTCTATTCTACGGGGGTTTTGCCGCGCTGCGCCGCTTGGAATCAAGATCGTTCCCCCGGCAAGGCGGGGAGGCTTACCATGGGCGGTGGCAAGACCTTGCCGTTTGACGTTGATTCTTTAGGGGTTGCGAAGGGATTCCCACGCGCCAGCCCTCCCGCCAATCGCTCGTCAAAGTAAAACGATTTCTTTCGGAGACCGCTAAATACCGATCGTCATGAGCGCTTCGAACCCGAAAACTGAAGGCGTACCGTATCCGCAGTGAACAAGAGAGCGGGCTATCCGGTGCGCAGGAGTACACCGCCAAGAGTACACATCGTCCGGCTCCGGCTATGGCGCCTGCCCGGTTCGTTTTGCGGATCGCAGTGCAATCGTTCCCAGCAAGGCAATCACGGCGGCCATCGCAGCCCATAACAATGCGGGATGCCGCTCGGTAAACGGGCGGTCGTCAGGACGGGGCTGGTAGGCGGGATTCGGCTGTTCTGGCCCGACAGTAACCTGGGGCGGATTCGCCTTGGGTGCGAAGAGCGTTGCGTAGTCATAGCGCGGAGCTGCCAGTGCAGGGTCACCATACGCCAGCAAATAACTCCCATTTGGCTCCGCATCGAAGCAGAGGGTACGTTCCAGCATCTCAAGCCGAACCGATTGCAGGCTCAACGGCGCATCGTCCCCGTTCTCGATGGTAATGGTCCACTTCGTGGGCGTATTGAAATCCACCCAGGGGGCATCAACGTCCAGACGCTCTTCGTCAATGCGGCGGCCGTTTTGCAGGCTGTGAACACGCAGAAGGCTCCCCGAAGCGTTAACCGGCTGCGGCGGCTGGGCTGCATCGATTCCCTGCTTCGCCGTGACAGGAGCAACCACAATGCTCACGTCGCGGCTGAACTGGGCCGGCTCCGCAGCCGGCGTAAACAGGATTCGATCCACCGGCACATGGGCTGGCACGGTGAACTCGAAGACCGAAGTATGTCCTTTCCGCTCGAAACGCGATGTCTCAACGACCGCATCGTACTTCGGCGGGCTTGACGGCGTATTCCCCACCGAGAGGAGGCCAACGCTCACGGGCTGTAGCGGGCCGCTGATGCGGAAATGCAGGTAACGGAAGTCGGATTGCGGCAGATGAAGAACCGTGCTGCGGCCCAGCCGCTGGTGCGTGAGGTCGAAGATGGTGTAGGAGCCGAGTTTGGTTTCGGCGCTTCCGGCCTGAGCCTGGCTGCCGGTGACTGTGACTGTGGCGATAAAGTCGTGGGCCGTGATTTCAAGCTGAATATCACTGTACGGCCCATCGGGCACATTGGCGTCGAAGGCCACCTGACTGCCGCTGAGGCCAAGGTTCAGCGGGGCAACGTACTTCTGCTCGGTCTGAGTGGAAGCGGCAACGCGGACCACATAAGGCGTTTCAGCGCCATCGCGGTAGAGGCGCAGGTCGGCGAGTTGCGGCGCGGCGTGGGCAAAGATGCCTGAATCGAGAACCAGACAGCTCTGCCCGGATTGCTGAGGAAGGCTTTGGATGGGGCGCTCATACTGGAAATACCGCAACTCCGGAGAGACAGTAACAGCGGCCAGCAAAAGAATCCCGGCGCTAAGCTTCATGATCTTCACCGCTTCCAGCGCGCAGTTTCAGCCAGTCGCGCTGATAGACAAAGCTGACCGCCATCAGCAGCGCGCCCAGACCGAGAAAGCTGAGTATCCGGTATCCCTGGCTCAGTTCGCTCATGTCATAGAGAAAGACCTTCGCGATGGTGGCCGCCAGCAGCACCAGCGCCTGCCAGCGCAGAAACGCCGCGCGCCGCAAGAAGCCCATCGTCAGCAGAATTGCGCCGAAGATCATGAACCAGGCCGAGTAAGTGAACTGCGCGTACATCTCGTAATTGTGAAGCAGGTACACATCGCCGCGCCATTGCAATGTCCACCAGAAGCTGTCGATCTCAAGACCGATCGCCAGCAGGATCAGCGCGTTCACAGTGAGCAAAGCCCCGGCGGCAATCGCCGGCCAAGTGCCTTTGTACTCCGGCCCTTCTTTCGCCTTCGCCTTGATCGCGATCCAGGCCGCAAAGGCGAAGACCGCAATGGCAACGCAGTAGGTTCCAAACCGCTGGTTGAAGAACGGCGTGGCCGATGCGGCGGGATTCACGGTGACAAGAGCGACGAATCCCAGCGCGAGACACAGCAGCGCTAACACCCGCAACAGCCTCGACCGCAAGCGGCTTGCCACCCACAACAGGGCCGCGCCCTCCACAAGCCAGCCGATCGTCAGCCATCGTCCCTGCGCTTTAAGCGGAATAGCAATGGTGAGGAACACAACCGCCGTGGTGAGATGCAACGAGGCCAGCAACGCTGAACTTTCATGCAATCTGCCACGCGCGGGCAAGCGAAGCAGTAACAGATAGAAGGCTGCGAAGCCGACCGCCAGCCAAGCCCCGGCCCAATCGCTCTTGAACCAGGCGAAGAGGTTGTAATACGCAAAGAATCCCAGCGCGGCATTGGCGACCGGCAGTACAACCAGCGCCAGGCTGTCCCACTTGGAGTGCGGCGCGCCGTCCTCCAAATCCACACGGACAAGCCGCGGCGCAAAGGCAAAGATCAGGAAGAAACAGGTGAGGAAGAACGCCGTTGGCCCAAACTGCGTGTCCGAATAGTATTCAGACCACCAGCCAATGAAGAGCAACACGGTACCCGTAAAAGCCCCAAAGAGCAGCCGTGACCATGGACGCAGCGCAACCAGCACCAGCACCGCAATGTCCAGCACCAGCAGATAACTGAAGAGAGTCACTTCGTGGTTTTGGCCCGTGGAGAGCAGCAGCGGAATACTCAAGCCGCCAACGATGCCGTAAAGGCCGAGCAGCTCGGCATCCTGCACCCAGGCCATGTACCCATTGAATGCGGTCACCAGAAGCATGGCCGCAAAAGCCATTGGCGGCGGAATCAGGTGGTACATCGAGAAGGCCGCCCATAGCGAAAGATAAAGCGTTCCGCTGCCCACTGCCTTGAGCGAATAAGAGAACACTGCATACCCGCGGCTGCGGAAGCGTTCCGACCAGGCGATCAATCCCGCGCCCGCAACCAGCCCAAGAAGCACACGGCCGGAAGGACCAATCCACCGGCCGATCCAATGATTATCGACGGCGAGCTTCAGAAACCAGGCCACAGCGATCAGGACCGCCAAAATGCCGATGCGGTTGAACCATTGCGAACCAATCCGATTCTCCAGCGAGCGATTGTCTTCCGCTTTAGCCTTCGGATAGGCGCCGAAGCTCGGCGGCGCAATCGGCGTTTGTATTGGCGGCGGCGCGGTCTTGCGCTCAATCGGAGCCGCCGTCTGCGGCGGCTGCGCAATTGCCTGAGGAACGCTCGCTTGCTTCGCAGGCTGAACCACGGTCTCTTGCGGAACGATTCCGTGGCGACTAAGCGTCTCTTCAAGCCGGCGCACGCGTGCTCGCAGCTCAGCAACCTGTTCAATAAGACTGGCTGAGGGGTCTGTTTCCATTGCCGTCCACTGTACAGCATCGGCAAAGGCATTTCCAGCGAATATTGCGGCAAATTCTTTGCTTGGAGCAGATTGGCGGCGGATCGCTCCGGAGCCGCGGACGGACACTTCAAAGCCGTTGGGCCGCGATTGGACGATCGATCCTGAGAGTGGAAAACCAATGGGTGTCGTTGCCCAATGGCCAAGTGTCCGCACCAAAACGGCCTGACCAGGCCCGGAACGGGCACTTCCGAGCTTCTCAGTTCGATTTCGGCGGATTTTCATTCCCGGCCTGCATATCCGCATTTATTGTTGGGACATCGCTCCAGCACGGGGGAAATCCCTACCCGCGCGGAGCAATGAGGTGAGTCATGCCTGAGGTTCCTGTCAGCCTGCTTCCAAAGCTAGGATCGATGAAAGACCAGAAAACCGATATGAGCGTGGAGGCTCTGGCGCGCTCCTTCCTCGACAACCTGTTTTTTGTGCAGGGAAGGCCGCTGGGACGGGCTACCGTCAACGATCTCTACATGGCTCTGGCTCACACCGTGCGCGATCGCCTTGTGGAGCGCTGGATCTCGACCGTAAAGAATTACCGGACTCAGGATGTGCGCGTGGTCTGCTACCTCTCGGCCGAGTTCCTGACCGGGCCTCACCTGGGCAACAACCTCATCAATCTGGGCATCTACGATGAAACCGAACAGGCCATGCACCAGCTCGGCCTGGATCTGAACGTCTTGATCGAGCAGGAAGAAGAGCCCGGCCTGGGAAATGGCGGACTAGGCCGTCTGGCCTCCTGTTTCATGGATTCGCTGGCCACGCTGGACGTGCCCGCGATCGGCTACGGCATTCGCTATGAATATGGCATCTTCGACCAACAGATCCGCGACGGCTGGCAGGTGGAGACGACCGATAAATGGCTGCGCCTCGGCAATCCCTGGGCGCTTGAACGCCCCGAAGATGCGTTTGAGGTGAAGATGGGCGGGCGGACTGAAGAGCACATCGACGGCAGCGGCCGCCTGCGTGTGCATTGGATTCCGCAAAGAGTGGTGCGCGGAATTCCCAATGACACGCCGATTCTGGGCTACAAGACCAACACCGCAAACACCATGCGCCTGTGGTCGGCGCAGGCCGTGGAGAGCTTCGATTTCAACACCTTCAACACGGGCGATTTTTTTGGCGCCGTTGCCGACAAGGTCGCTTCGGAGAATATCTCCAAGATTCTATATCCCAACGACGAAGGTTTTCAGGGAAAGCAGTTGCGCCTGGCGCAGCAGTTTTTCTTTGTCTCCTGTAGCCTCCAGCACATCCTTAAAATTCAGGTTACCGAGAACCGTCCGCTGGCCGAACTGCACCGCAACTTCGCCATTCAGATGAACGACACGCATCCGGCCATCTCCGTGGCCGAGCTGATGCGCCTGCTCATGGATGAACATTCCATGGAATGGGACACGGCGTGGAGCGTCACCCAGCACACCCTCTCCTACACCAACCACACCCTGCTGCCGGAGGCGCTTGAGCAGTGGCCGCGCGGGCTCTTCGGTTCCCTGCTCCCCCGCCATCTTGAGATTGTGGACGAGATCAACCGCCGCCATCTTGAGGATGTGCGAAAGAAGTTCCCCGGCGACAACGAGCGGGTGAAGCGGCTCTCGCTCATCAATGAAGACGGCGAGAAATATGTACGCATGGCGCATCTTGCCGCCTTGGGCAGCCATGCCATCAACGGCGTGGCCGCGCTGCATACGGAACTTCTCAAAACCAGCGTGCTGCGCGACTTCTACGAACTGACGCCGGAAAAATTCTCCAACAAAACCAACGGCGTCACTCCCCGCCGCTGGATGGTTCTGAGCAATCCAGGCCTGACCAGACTGCTCACGGCGCGGCTCGGCGCCGGCTGGATTCACGATCTGGAGAAGCTGCGCCGCATCGAGCCATTCGCCGCCGACCCTGAGTTTCATGAAGAATGGAGAGCGATCAAGCTCGACAACAAGGCCCGGCTGGCCAACTACATTCAGGACCGCCTGGGCATCGCCGTCGATCCCGCCTCCATGTTCGATGTGCTGTGCAAGCGGCTGCATGAGTACAAGCGCCAGCACTTGCAGGTTCTGCATATTCTCACGCTCTACAAGCGGATCCAGCACGACCCAGAGGCAGAGGTGGTTCCGCGCACATTCCTCTTCGGAGGCAAAGCCGCGCCCGGCTACCGGATGGCAAAGCTCATCATCAAACTAATTCACTCGGTTGGCGAGAAGATTAATTCCGATCCGCTGGTGCGGGGAAGGCTCAAGGTGGTCTTTCTGCCCGATTTCAGCGTGAAACTCGGGCAGAGGGTGTACCCCGCCGCCGACTTATCCGAGCAGATTTCACTTGCCGGCAAGGAAGCTTCGGGAACGGGAAACATGAAGTTTGCCATGAACGGCGCGCTCACTATCGGCACTCTAGACGGAGCAAACATTGAGATACGCGAAGAGGTGGGCGTGGATAACTTCTTCCTCTTCGGACTTACCACGCCGGAGGTCGAGGGCAAGAAGCGCGCGGGCTATAATCCACGCGTGTTCTATGACTCGAACGCCGAGTTGCGCGAGGTGCTGGACGCCCTTTTGAACGGCGAATTCTCTCATGGCGACAAGTCTCTCTTCGCGCCGCTGGTCGGTTCCCTGCTCAACGGCGACGACTACATGCTGCTGGCCGACTACCAGTCCTACATCGACTGCCAGGATCGCGTCAGCCAGGCCTACAAGAACCCTGAAGAGTGGACGCGCATGTCGATTCTCAATGTGGCGCGCATCGGCAAGTTCTCCTCCGATCGTTCCATCCGCGACTATTGCGCAGATATCTGGAAGACCTGGCCGGTGAAGATTCAGTTGTAGCTCTTCGCACGGAAAGCTTCACGCGAGCCGATGCGCGATGGTTTCGTCCAGAATCTCCCGAACGGTTAGCGGGACGATCACAATGTGCTCGGTTCTGAAGAATCGGTTGATCTCTGTTAGAGCATCGCTGCTGAAGTCGAAGCCTACAAAGAACCCCTTCTTGCGTTTCGTCCGAATCATGGCGGCTTCAAACTTGTCGATGTCGGGGCGGCCTACCTTGTCCATCTGCTTCACCTGGATTGGATACCAGTCATCCATGAAGTCAAGCTGCCCGGCTTCCTTTCCGGCGGCGTTTGGCTCGGAGCCGATCGGGTAGATGCGACCGTCGATGCCCATATCGCCGACCTGCGTCTTGTTCGGAATGCCGCCCAGCGCGATGACCGCCCAGTTTTCGAACTCGAAGGGCGGAATCGTGCGGAGCTGCTTCTCGGTCCACGGCAGGTCGCGGACAACAAACCCTTTTCCGTGCAGCCAGTAGTTCTCGTCTTCGCGCAGCCGGCAAACGTCCCGCAGCCGCTTAGCCATGACTCTGCACGCGGTCGGGGAGATGTCGATTCCAATCCATTGACGGTTGAGGTTCTGCGATGCGACAAGCGCGGTGCCACAGCCGCAGAAGGCGTCGAGGATTATGTCGTTCTCGTTCGAGGAAACCTTGATGATCCTCTCCAGCAGGGCGAGCGGCTTCTGTGTCGGGTAGCCCAGCCTCTCTTTGGCCTGCGAGTTAATTGGGGGGATATCCATCCAAACAGTGTCGATTGGCCGCCCCTCTTGTTCATCGAGGTAACGCTTCATCTGAGGTATTTTGCTGGGATCATTTTGAACAATGATCCCAGACTCGTAGGCTTCCTGCATTCGCTGTCTGGTCCATCGCCAAACCTTCGTGTGTCCTAAAAATTCGTAGGTCAAGTTGGGCCGGTCTGGATTTGGATTGGTCAAGTCACTTAGGCGATAGACCCGTCCATCCGGATCGCGATGCGAGTATTTGCCAGCAGTTTTCTCATCAAGGTTGTCTGGATCGTACGGATTGTATGGGCGGTTGAAGACAGTCTTGTCTCCACCGCCATATAGAAATATTGTGTCGTGGTTGTTTGGATACCCATTGAAGGCCAGACCTTTTGAGAGCGTTCTATGCCAAATGATCTCACTTTGGAAATTGTTCTCCCCAAAAATCTGATCAAGCATCACCTTGACGTAGTGGCTGGCGTGCCAATCGCAGTGATAGTAAAGGCTGCCGGTCTTCTTGAGAACACGCGACAACTCAACGCAGCGGGGCCGCATGAACTCGATGTAGGCTTGCGTAGATTCATGCCTGTCATCAAAGGACCGCTTCTCTTTGGTCTCGCCCCAAAATACCTCGTAATTCCTGTTGGAATTGAAGGGCGGATCGATGTAGATGAGATCGATGCAGGTATCCGGCAGCTTCTTGAGCTGCTCCAGATTGTCGCCGCAGTATATAACCCGCGTATCGAGAAGCGAGGAAGGCTTGGCCATTGATACGAACAGCTTACAACCTTCAGCCACGCTTTTTCTTCCTGAAGGCGTTTTCCAGAGAGTTCCAGGCGTTCGGATTAAATCGTCGGCCCTCAAGGGTGGCCATTTCAGGATACCCATTGGCAGGAAATTGTCGTTTCAGTAACCCCTTAGCAATACCGGAGCGAACAATGCAGTGACAGGCTGCCTTGATTCGCGATACCCTGTTGTGTATGCGCAATTGGCGCAACTGAAGGAGTTTTTGCCCCCTCATGCCCATCCAAACAACCACCAACATCTGGCACAATGGCACGCTCATTCCATGGGAACAAGCCAACATTCACGTGATGAGCCATGTGGTCCACTACGGCTCCAGCGTTTTCGAGGGAATACGCTGCTATGCGCAACCGCATGGCTCGGCCGTTTTCAGGCTGCCCGAGCACATGCAGCGCCTGCTCGACTCGGCCAAGATTTACCGCATGGATCTGCCCTTTACCCTGGAAGAGCTCTGCGCGGCGGTGGTGGATCTGATTGAAGCCAATGGCGTTACGCCCTGCTACATTCGGCCCATCGCCCTCCGCGGCTACGGCGAAATCGGCGTCAGCCCCAAGGGATCGCCGGTTGAGGTCTACATCGCTAACTTCCCGTGGGGCAAGTACATCGCCGGCCACGGCGGCGCGGACGTCTGCATCTCCAGTTGGAATCGCATGGCCCCCAACACCCTGCCCTCCCTGGCAAAGGCCGGCGCCAACTATATGAATTCGCAGCTTATCCAAATGGAAGCTACGCTCAACGGCTACCAGGAGGGCATCGCCCTGGACGTGAACGGCCTGGTCAGCGAGGGCTCCGGCGAGAACATCTTCGTGGTCCGCAACGGCGTGCTCTACACCCCGCCTCTGGCCAACTCCGCTCTGTCGGGCATTACCCGCGACAGCGTGCTCACCATTGGCCGCCACCTGGGCTTCTCAGTCACGGAGCAGGCACTGCCCCGCGAACTGCTCTACATCGCCGACGAAGTCTTCTTTACCGGCACGGCCGCCGAGGTCTCGCCCATCCGTTCGATTGATCGGATCGTGATCGGCGACGGCAAAACCGGCGAGATTACCAAGAGCATTGCAGATGAGTTCTTTGGCATTGCCAACGGCCTCAAACCCGACCGCTTTGGCTGGCTCACCCCGGTCAAGGTGAACGCCACTGTCAGCGAACCGGTCACCGTCTAGCATTCTCTCCCCTTTGCCACGCGGGCGAACCTCACAATGTGCCGTTCGGTGGAGATGGAGAAGTGCTATTTACCTGGAGCATGAATAAAAAGGCCGCCCCGCGTATGGGCGGCTTTTTTATTCATGCTTCGGGAAAACGCCTTGGAAAATCTTGCACAAGGCCGGGGTTCCGCGTGGCGGAGGACGTGGATTACTTACGGATAGCCGACGATACACCCGGGATGCCGATTTTGGACCTTACGCTCGCCCCGGTAAACGTTACAGTACTAAACGACATGACCCCCAATATGACGCCCTTGGGGGCCGCGATGGACCGTGAATTGAACTAAAATCACTTTTTCTATACATGCTGGTCGCCGGGCCGTCCTCGACACATCTCATTCATCGCTCTACGATGGGGTGGCCCAAGTCCGGAAATCTGCTGCCTCCAGGATTCCGTCCGAATGACCGGCGACGATGCACCGACGTGACTCCGCTCACGTCGGTGCATCGTCGCCGACAACCCAAAAGTGGTAGGCTCAACGCTTCTCGTTTGTGACCAAAGCTGCAAGCCTCTTCATATACTTAAGTTAACTGAGGGAGTTCCGGAGATGAATTTGAGCGCCAGTGGAGCGAAATGCCTGCGCATCGTAGGTTGGTATGTGTTGGGGTGGAAAAAATTCGCCCAATTCCGCGGCAGGTCGAGCCGGAGAGAGTATTGGACGTTTATTCTCGGCAACTTCCTAATCCTCGTCTGCGTAGCGGCCGCGACTCCAACTGTCGAGGCGTTTCGTTACTCCGGGGGACTTTGCCTGTTGGTCTCTCTCGTCGCGTCTCTCGCAATTGGAGTGCGGCGACTCCACGATTTGAATAAAGGCGGGGGGTGGTTGCTGCTTGCCGTCATCCCGTATCTAGGAGGAATCGCTCTGCTCGTCATTTTGCTTCTCAAGGGCGACCCTGAAACTAACGAATATGGCAGCGATCCGAGGATCGCGGTTCTGCCGCACGCAACTTCCGAGTAGCCGACCATCCGACCGGAACCCTACTTAGTTAGCCGACCGGCAAGTCGCGGATACGGTATGGTAAAGTCGCGTCCATGGGAATGTGTGCAGATATTGTGGCATTTGGCCCTTTCAGTCCTGATATTGTTCAATGCCTTGAGTACCCGTCCGACCGTTATCGCGCAACAATAGACGGAGCCGTCGTTGTAACGACGCTCTTTGGGATCGTCGAGGGATCTAGCGCCAGTAGGCAATTCGCTTTGTGTTTGGGCATCTCTGATCCATGGGACTTCAACCAGCACAACATCGATCCGAACAAGATTGATGTAAAGGCGTTGGAGAAGCTGATTCAAACACTTTCCGAAGGTGAGAACTATGCAAAGGAACTGAATAATTTACTTGCACTTCGTGTGCACGGATTTCAATTCATATTTCGGCCCAATGGCTAAAAAAGATCGTCTTGCGCTAAGAGCATCTGGTTCCGGGCGGATCACCGGCAATCCGGAGATTACCCTCAAAATGGAATTCTGTCCGGATGGGCGACAATCCAACCGGAACTCGGAATACAATGAAATCTGGCTGGGATGTGCCCTTTGAGATGAAGCGAAGGGGCGAATAGCCTGTCAGGACGATGCGATGAAGATACTCCGCTCGTTGGATCGCAGGAATTCCACGATGGTGGCTACCGGATGGTTTACCACCCTGACACCGAAAAAATGGTCTGCCGCCTCGCGCCTATCGGGGGGCTTCCGCTATCCCGTGGGCCAATCAAAAGACGCCCAGTCTCCGCAGGCGCATGAGAGTTCCCTGCGGAATCCAACTGCAATGCCCCCGCCTGAGCCGACATCCGAGCCGGCGCAGAAACTTCCCGGCCATACTGCCAGCCTGGATACGGCAATATTGTCGCAGAGCATGATACCGAGCACACAGGATCACCGTCGGATGAGGACAGCGTTGATCGTTTTGGCAGCAACAGGGGGCACATTGGCTGTGCTGTGGTGGATTGGTCACCCCTAAAGGGAAGCTTCCTCACCGTTATCGCCGTCTCGGAAGTATAACTGGCTATCCGGACATTACCCTCTTAAGGCAGCTGACCCCACCGCAGATGCGGCCCGGAGGTATTCTAGGTCGAGGAGCAGGGAGCCGTGACCACGCGAACCCACCAGGCAGCCACTCAACTCGGCCCAGCAGCGGTCCGGATCTTTGCTGCCAACGATCGCATCAACCAGCTTCTTATCGAACATCTTGACCCTGCTGCCTGGAATGCTAAATGGCCTGCGAAATCGCCAGCCAAACCTCCGGCCAAAGCGCCCGGCAAAGTCCGCCCCATTGCGGCGATCTTCACACACATGCACAATGTCCGCTGCAAATGGATCCGGCTTACTGCTCCGCACTTGCAGGTTCCAGCCCAGCTCAACCGCGCCCACTGCACGCCCGAGCAGGCTCGTGCGGCATTGGCCGAGAGCGCCGCAAGCTGCGCGGAGATGCTGGCTGAAGCGCTCGGCGGCAGCGGGGGCCGCGTCGAGAAGTTTTTGAGAGATGGCTGGGCTCAGCCCTGGCCGGTTGGCCCAGAGATGCTCTGCTACATGATTGCGCACGAAGCCCACCACCGCGGGCAGGTGTGCATGCTCGCGCATCAGCTGGGGTTCCCGTTGTCTACCACGGTGACGTCTGCGATGTGGAATTGGGAGAAGCTATCGAAAGAGCCTGAAGCGCGGAGCGGTCCTAACCAAGCCTTGAAAAACTCCACGTAATCTTCAGCGTAGATCATTCTGTAACAAGCCGTTGTTTATCATGTACTCATGAATCCGCGGCCTCGTTCTCTCAACGCTCTGCTCGCTTCCTTCGTTGCCCTGTTGCTTGCCCTCCTTCTGCCTGCCTTAGCGCCGGCCCAGGCCTACTCTGGCAAGCCCAAGCTGATCGTGATCGTGGTCATCGATCAGTTTCGCGGCGACTATCTGAACCGCGACCGCGCCGAATTCAAGGGCCGCGGCTTCCGGCTGTTCATGGACGAAGGCGCGTGGTTCACCGATTGCTACTTCGACTACGCCAACACCAAGACCGCGCCCGGCCATGCGACCATCGGGACTGGAGCTTACTCAGACGGCCACGGCGTTGAGGCCAACGATTTTTGGGACGCCTCGCGCTCCAACGACCACAAGGTGAGTTCGGTGGAGGATGAGCGCTATCAACTGGTCGATCTGCCGGCCGCTTCCATCCCCGCCAACCAGCCTGGAGCGCCCGATACCGCGCTCAAGTACGTCATTGGCGCCTCGCCGCGCAACCTGCGCGCCACCACGCTGGGCGATGAGTTGAGGCTGGCTACCCAGGGCAGGTCGCGAGTCTATGGAATCTCGCTCAAGGACCGCGCGGCGATTCTTCCCGCCGGCCAATCGGCTAACGGCGCCTTCTGGATCGACACATCGAGCGGTCAGTTCACGACCTCAACCTATTACATGGAACATCTGCCGGAGTGGGCGCGAGCCTTCAACGCAAGCGGCCGCGTCGCAGAAGCAGCACGCGAAGCCATGGTGGAAGGAACCACGCAGTTCTACGAGCTGGTGGGCAGAATGCCAGCCGCAAACCGTTATGAGCTGGATTTTGCCAAGGCGCTCATTACGGGCGAAAAGCTGGGCCAGAGCGGCGTTACCGATCTGGTGGTCGTCTCGCTCTCGGCCAATGACATTCAAGGCCATCAGTTCGGTCCCGACTCCGACTCAGAGGAGCAAATGATTCTGGGCCTGGATCGCGATCTGGACGGCTTCAATACCTGGCTCGACAAAACCGTGGGCCTGCAGAACGTGTGGATGGCGCTCTCGGCCGACCACGGCATTCCCGCCATTCCCGCCGACGCCGCCAAGCTGGGCATTCACTCGGCCGTCGTCGATCTCGACAAGCTCTACGTCAAGCTGAATGCGGAACTGAACGCGCGCTACTCGCCCGGCAAGCAGGAGCAATATCTGATGCCCGGTCCCGACTTGCCCTACATTGTGCTCGACCGCCGGGCATTCGAGAAGGCAGCGGTGAGTGAAGTGGCCGCCGAAGACGCCGTCTCCGCTCTGATGCCCGAGGCCGTCGCCAGTCAGGCCCCACCGACGCTGCAAACCGGCAACCCTCCCGTACTTCCTGCCCCCGCGCAGCATCGGCTTCCACCCACACCCCAGGTGGCCGGGGTATATACGCGGCTGGATCTGGCCCACGGCCAGTTGCCGCCTTCCGAATGGGGCCGCCTGCTGGCCCACAGCTACGCCGACCACGGCAACTGGTACGTGATGCTGGTGCTGGGCGCGTATCAGATGGAGGACCTGCACGGCTCGATCGAGACCACCCACTTCAGCCCCTGGTCCTATGACCGCCATGTGCCGCTCGCCTTCTACGGTGCGCCCTTCATCCCAGGCGAGTATCATGAACGAGTAGCCCCCGTGGATTTGGCGGCCACGTTCGCCTCGCTTGCGGGCATCAATCAGCCGTCTGCGGCGGTAGGCCGCGTGCTGACCGAGGCGATCAAGCCGATAGAGCCAACGCTTCCAGCCGGCAAGCCGTAAGTTCCAACGGGTTGCTGCGGACAAAAAGGAATTGCCGCACGTGAAACCCGACATGAGAGTCTCGTTGGCCGGACTGGAACTGGTCAACCCGATCATTGCCGCCAGCGGCACCTTTGGCTACGGCATTGAATTTGAAGAGATCGTCTCTCTGGAGCGCATTGGCGGGCTGGTCACCAAAGGCATCTCGCTGGAGCCGATGCCGGGCCACACCGCTCCGCGCATTGTGCAGACTGCGGCTGGCATGATCAACGCCATCGGGCTGCAGAACGTGGGCGTCCAGGACTTCATCGAGCGCAAACTCCCTCCGCTCAAGCGCTACCCTCGCTGCAAAGTGATCGTCAATGTCTTCGGCTACACGGTCGGCGAGTACATCGGCGTCATTGAGCGGCTCAATCATGCGGAAGGCATTGCGGCCTATGAGCTGAATGTCTCATGCCCCAATGTTCACGCGGGCGGCATGGCCTTCGGCTCCGATGCCAGCTCGCTCGAATACCTGGTGGGCAAGGCGAAGGCTGCCTCGAAGCGCCCGTTGATCGTCAAGCTCTCGCCCAACGTGACATCCATCTCCCATATGGCCAAGATTTGCGCCCACGCCGGCGCGGACGCTGTGAGCCTGACCAATACGTTTCTGGCGATGTCCATCGACGCAGAGACCCGCAAGCCCGGCCTGAGCAACATCACGGGGGGATTATCTGGGCCAGCGATCAAGCCAATTGCCCTGCGTATGGTCTACGAGACAGCGCGCGCCGTGAAGATTCCCATCCTCGGCATGGGTGGCATCACTACCCCCGAAGATGCCGTTGAATTCATGCTGGCGGGCGCTACCGCTGTCCAAGCGGGCACGGCCAGTTTCGCCGACCCGCGAGCCTGTGAAAAGCTGGCGAACGGCCTAGAGTCCTGGTGCCGCAGCCACGGGGTTGAAAAGGTGTCTAGCCTCACCGGGGCGCTTGAGGTTCCGCACGCGTAAGTTGGCCGTTTCTCCGCAGTCTGCTCACAGCCGTCGACTCAGCCTCACTCCAGGGGCGTTCCTAGGGATTTCTCCAGAAGAACCATGCGGCCATGGAAAAACCAATGAAAATGACCAGCCCTCGGAGCAGCGATTGGGGAACTCGGCGCGCGAACCGGGCCGACACATACCCGCCAATGGCGCAGGTGACCATGGCTAGCAGGCAGTAGCGCCAGACAATCTGGCCGTTCAGCACAAAGAGGATGCAGGCGATGCCGTTGGCTGGAGTGGTTGCGGCCACTTTGAGGGCGTTGATCTCATGCAGATCCTGCATGCCGAAGAGCGAGAGCAGTGTGATGAGAAGAAAGCCCGCCCCGGCGCCAAAGTAGCCAATGTAAAAGCAGACCGCCATAGTGCAGAGGAAGACCGGCAGACGGCGCGGCATATGGGGGGCATCGGCCACTTTGTGGCGAGCCAGCCAGCGGGAAACAGGCCCGCTCACCGCAAAGATGGTAGCGGCCACGAGCAGCAGCCACGGCACCAGATGCAGGAATGTCATCTGCGGCGTGTTCAGCAGGACAACGGCGCCCCCCGCCCCGCCCAGCATGCCGGCAAAGCCCATGAGCAGGGCGAGGCCCGCGTTCTTGCGAATGTCGTCCCAGTAAGCGGCGACCGAGGTAAGCTGGCCCGGCCAGAGCGCCACCGTGTTGGTGGCATTGGCCTGCACAGGCAGCATCTTCATGCTGAGCATGGCGGGGAAGGATACAAACGATCCTCCTCCGGCCACGGCGTTCAGCACTCCGGCCAAAAACGATGCCACGGTGAACCAAAGCCAATGCCAATTCATGAACGTGGGAAGGCCGGAAAGATGCGTCATCTGTCCTCCATTGTAAAAGGCCAAGCAACAATCAAGGAGATGCTGGGTTTGAAAGGATTGGAGCGAGGGATGACGTTATTGTGTGCAGGGTGTTTTTCGTGCCATTTGGGCTGGCGATGAGAGGCCGTGGCGATCAATACCACTGCGGGCTAACGCCAGACGCCAGCGTGAAGACAGGGAAAGTTGAAGGAAACATACGATGATGCAGTCAGGTAAGGAAACTGAAGAACTGACGAAAGACGCTCCTGCCTCCCCCAGGATGCTGCGTTTCCCCGTCAGGCACGAACAACACCCGCACCCAACACAGGCCCTTGTGGTCGGAACCCCGGAACACGCCGCATTGGTAGCCGCCGTCAAAGAGAATTTCCCTGAGATCTACGAAGCAAACTAGACATCCGCGGCCGATGAGCAGACCGTCCGGCAAGTGCTGGCGCGGGGCGTTCAAACTGCATGCTGAGGCTATTGATCGACGCCGAAAGTGTAGACTTCGCCGGCAATATTGATCGCGTACTCGCCGGGAGGCAGCGGGGATGCGGGTACCAATTTATAAGATGACTCCCCATATTTGCTCACGTCAGCGGGCAGGCCTCTGATGGCTTCTAACCCTTGCCTTAAATCATAGCCATGCCCCTTTTCGTAATCGAACCGTCGCTTGTTCTTTTTCTGGTCGAAGCGATAAAGGCTGACCTTCTCGGGACTTCCTGTTTGGAATACAAAATCGACCTTTTCGCTAGCCTTCAGACGGAAGGAAGAACTATCTCCGGATACCTCAACTGAGTAGGTGAGTGTGTTCATGCCAGTAGCATGGCTTGCCTGCTTCCACTGTTCATCCGGAAGTTTCTTTAACTCCTGATTAGACGAGTCGAGATGGTAGATGACGCCAATGGCGGTGGGTTCGACTGGCTTGGTGGCTGCGGTTTGGGCCTGGCAGAAGCCCATTGGAAGAACGAGCCATAGTGCAACAAGCATCTTACGCATCAAGCGGGACTCTCCTTGTCCAAGGTGTGTTTACTCCATTTTATGGACGCCCACAGTATAGAGCCGAAGGCTGCCCCGTATTTAGATTGATCAATCAACGCCGAAGGTGTAGACCTCTCCTGCAAAATTGATTGCGTATTCGCCAGGAGCGAGTGGTGACGCGGGAACCAGTTTATAGGAGGACGCGCCGAATTGGGTTACCTCGATGGGTAGCCCTTTGATTGGGTCAACGTCGTTGCCTAGACCATTGCTATGATCCACCGCGTAGTCAAACCGACGTTTGTTTTTTTCTGGTCAAAGCGGTAAAGACTGACCTTCTCTGGACTCCCTGTCTTAAATATAAATTCAAATTTGTCATCAGCCCTCAGGCGGAATGAGGAGCGATCTCCTGATACACCAATGAAGTCTATTACTGTGATGCCGTAGCTATGTTTACGATATCCGTCCTTCTTCCACTGTTCATCCGGAAGTTTCTTTAACTCCTGATTAGACGAGTCGAGATGGTAGATGACGCCAATGGCGGTGGGTTCGACTGGCTTGGTGGCTGCGGTTTGGGCCTGGCAGAAGCCCATTGGAAGAACGAGCCATAGTGCAACAAGCATCTTACGCATCAAGCGGGACTCTCCTTGTCCAAGGTGTGTTTACTCCATTTTATGGACGCCCACAGTATAGAGCCGAAGGCTGCCCCGTATTTAGATTGATCAATCAACGCCAAAAGTGTAGACTTCGCCGGCAATATTGATCGCGTATTCGCCCGGAGTGAGAGGGGATGCGGGAACCAGCTTATAGGACGACTCCCCATATTTGCTCACATCAGCTGGCAACCCTTTGATGGGTGCTATAGTCACCCAGTTCTTCTCGTAATAAAGCTGCCGTTTTTTCTTTTTCTGGATGAGACGGTAAAGACTGACTTTTTCGGGACTTCCGGTCTGAAACACAAAATCGATTCTCTCGCCAGACCTGATCCGGAAGGAGGAACTTTGCCCAGATACAGCCACAAATTGGTCGTATGGAGGAAACTTGTCGTTTGACTCTTTCCACGGTTCGTCGGGAAGCCGCTTTAGCTCTTGGCTCGTTGGGTCGAGACGATAGACAACGCCGATGGCGGAGGGTTCGACGGGCCTGGCGGGAGCGGATTGGGCCTTGCTGAGGCCAAGCGGAAGAACAAGGATCAATACAGCGACCAGATTACGCATCGAGCGGCGCTCTCCTTCTCCGGGGCATAAAATCCATTTTGCAGGACACGCTCAGTATAGTTCAGGAATAGCAGGATCGATGCCGCGGACGCCGCCCGACTTTGTCCAGGAGTGCAACTTTGAACAGACCCGCACCCTCCTTCCAGACAGAAAATACCCGTAGAGGGACTGGAAAGGCAACGGGTGAACAGAATGACGAAACTGACGTACGCAGAACGGGAAGACCTGCCGAAAGCCGATTTTGTATTTCCGAAAACCCGGCGCTACCCGATAGAAGACGCCGCGCACGCTCGCGATGCCCTGGCCCGCTCCAGCGGAAAGCCTGAACACGCCGCGGTGGTGGAGGCGGTCAGGCGGAAGTTCCCGGAGATCGAGATAGAAAACTAGACGACGAGGGTCCAGGAACAGAAAACAGGCTGCCAACCTTGGCCGTGCGCCTTTGCGGCCTATTAATGATGCCAGCAGCTCAAACCGCAGGTTCAACGAACTTGCTTCTTCCCCTCACGCAAATCATTGATATTGCCAGGGATATTTCTTCGGGAGAATATGAGTGCGTAGCGCGCATATTTTATGAATCGTCTGCGCTATAATTCAATCGGATTTGTTGAGGGTTGTAAAAGCAGGGATCGGGGAGAAGTTGCCACGTGGATTTATGGGTTCCATGTTCCCTGCAATTTGAATCCAATCATTGAGGAACGCAATCATGGCTATTCGTTGGGAAAAACTGACCGTCAAGTCGCAGCAGGCGATGGCGCAGGCGCAAGCCCGTGCAACCGAGCTCGGTAATCCGGAAGTGCAGCCGGTGCATCTGCTGCTAGCGCTCATTGAGGACCGTGAGGGCGTGATTCCCTCGGTGCTGGGCAAGATCGGCGTTCCCATCGAGCAGCTGGAACACGAGATGCACCAGATCGAGGAGAAACTGCCTCGTGTGGCCGGGTCCGCGAGCCAGCCCGGCGTGAGCCAGGCGCTCAACAAGGCGCTGGAGCAGGCATTTCGCGAGGCTACGAACTTCAAGGACGAGTACGTTTCGACCGAGCACTTGCTGCTGGGTGCGGCGCATCTCAAGGGCGATCCGGCGCGCGATGCGCTGGTGGCGCTGGGCGCAACGCACGAGGCCATCCTGCAAGCGTTGACGGCAGTGCGTGGATCGCAGCGTGTCACCGATCAAAACCCCGAGGGAAAATTCCAAGCCCTGGAAAAGTACGCCAAGGATCTGACCGAGCTGGCCCGGCGCGGCAAGCTGGACCCGGTGATCGGGCGCGACGAGGAGATTCGCCGCGTGATCCAGGTTCTGAGCCGGCGCACCAAAAACAATCCAGTGCTGATCGGCGAGCCCGGAGTGGGCAAGACCGCCATCGTCGAGGGCCTGGCCCGGCGCATCGTCAGCGGCGACGTGCCGGAGAGCCTGAAAGACAAGCGTGTGATCTCGCTGGACCTGGGCTCGATGCTGGCGGGCGCCAAATATCGCGGCGAGTTTGAGGACCGGCTCAAGGCCGTCCTCAAGGAAATCGAAGAATCGAACGGCGAGATTGTGCTCTTTATCGACGAGCTGCACACGCTGGTTGGCGCGGGAGCGGCCGAGGGCGCCATCGACGCCAGCAATATGCTGAAGCCGGCTCTGGCGCGCGGCGAACTGAGGGCCATTGGCGCAACCACGCTGAACGAGTACCGCAAATACATTGAAAAAGACAAGGCGCTGGAGCGGCGTTTTCAGATTGTCTACGTGGGCGAGCCCAACGTGGAAGACACGATCGCCATTCTGCGCGGCCTGAAGGATCGCTACGAGGCGCACCACAACGTGCGCATCAAGGACGCGGCGATTGTGGCCGCGGCTACGCTTTCGCACCGCTATATCAGTGACCGCTTCCTGCCCGACAAAGCGATCGACCTGGTGGATGAGGCGGCGGCTTCATTGGCTATTCAGATCGGCTCGGTACCGACGGAGATCGATCAACTGGAGCGCGAGAGAACGTCGCTGGAGATTGAACGCGAAGCTTTGAAGCGCGAGACCGATGCCAACAGCGTCGAGCGCCGCCATGTTGTAGAGAGCGAGGCGGCCACACTGACCGAGCAGATCACCGCCTTGCGCTCCCGCTGGACCAAAGAGCGCGAAGCCATTAGCCGCATCAGCGAATTGAAGAAGCGGATTGAGGCGCTGCGCTTTGAAGCAGAGGAGCAGACGCGCAAGGGCATGCTCGACCGCGCCGCGCAGATTCAGTATGGCGAGTTGCCCAAGCTTGACGCGGAACTGAAGCAGCTGAGCGCCGCGCAAGACGGCAATGCCGGCGTGGCGCGCATGTTGAAAGAAGAAGTGGATGAGGAGGACATCGCCAGCATCGTGAGCAAGTGGACGGGGATTCCCGTTTCGAGGATGCTTGAGGGCGAAGTGAAGAAGCTGGTTGAAATGGAGCAGCGGCTGCGCGAGCGTGTGGTCGGGCAGGATGCGGCGCTGACCATTGTGGCGAATGCGATTCGGCGTTCCCGCGCGGGCTTGAGCGATCCGCGGCGGCCCATCGGTAGCTTTATTTTTCTCGGACCGACCGGCGTTGGCAAGACGGAAACCGCGCGCGCTCTGGCTGAGTTCCTCTTCGACGATGAGCAGTCCATGATCCGCATCGACATGAGCGAGTACATGGAGAAGCACGCCGTGGCGCGGTTGATCGGCGCGCCGCCGGGGTATGTCGGCTACGACGAAGGCGGCCAGTTGACTGAGGCCGTGCATCGCAGGCCCTACGCAGTGATTCTCTTTGATGAGATTGAGAAAGCGCATCCGGATGTCTTCAATATCCTTTTGCAAGTGATGGACGATGGGCGGCTGACCGACGCCAAGGGCCGCACGGTTGACTTCAAGAACACAGTGCTCATCATGACCTCGAACCTGGGCGCGGCGCTGCTGACCAGCGACGCGCTCAAGACCGAACAGGACTTCGACATGGCGCGCGAGAGCGTGATGCGCGTGCTGCGCGAGCACTTCCGGCCGGAGTTCTTGAACCGCGTGGACGACATGGTGATCTTCCGTCCGCTGGGCGCGGCGCAGATGGGACAGATTCTGGAGCTGCGGTTGAACGAGGTGCGCAAGCTGCTCGAAGACCGGCAGATTTCGATCGAACTGACCGAGCCGGCACGGCAACTGATTCTCGCTTCGGGCTCCGATGCGGCTTATGGGGCGCGTCCGCTGAAACGCGCCTTGCAGCGCATGATCCAAGACCCGCTGGCCATCAAGATCCTCAGCGGCGAGGTGCTGCACGGCGCGCACGTACGCATCGACGTGGATCGCAAGACGAACCAGCTGCACTTTGAGCCCATGGGCCGTGAGGCAATGGCGTAAGGGCGATGAGTCTTGTGCCAGTTGCAGAGGAATTAAAGTCTGCAAATCTCCTGGAATCGCTTATTCCCAAGTCAGCCAAAAAGCGTTCTGCGGAGTGCTCGACAACTACGAGCACTCCGCGGAGGTAGGGCGGCTACTTTGCCGTCATGATGGACGTTGTTGCCGGGTTGTTGTCCAGCGTGAGCCAGCCAGTCAAGGGTGGACCGGTGTAAATCCAGATGGTGCCGTCACCGTGCATCTGATACAGGTTTTGGCCGGCCGCAAACTCGCGGGCTCTTGGGTTGTTGTCCAGCATCTGCCATCCGCTGATGGGCGGGCCGGTGTAGATCCAGACGGTGCCGTCGCCGTGCTGCTCGTAAAGCGCGGAGGTTGACGCCAAAATGCCGGTCGCAGCCGGATTGTTATCAACCAACTGCCATCCAGACAACGGCGGCCCCGTATAAATCCAGATGGTGCCGTCGCCGTGCATCTGATAGAGCGCCCCGCCCGCAGCCGCGATCGCGACCGCAGCCGGATTGTTATCCAGCATTTGCCAGCCCGTCAGAGGCGTTCCCGTGTAGACCCAAATGGTGCCGTCGTTATGAAGCTGATACAGACCATCGCCAGCCACAATTGCGATGGTTCTCGGGTTATTGTCCAGCTGCTGCCATCCCGTCAACGGCGGACCGGTGTAAACCCAGATCGTACCGTCATCGTGTAACTGATAAAGCTTGCGGCCAGCCGCCGCAATGGCGCGGGCGCGCGGGTTATTGTCCAGCATCTGCCAGCCGGACAACGGCGGACCGGTGTAAAACCAGATCGTGCCGTCGCCATGCATCTGATACAACAGACCGCCATCCCCGGCTATCGCGCGGGCGCGCGGGTTGTTGTCCAGCATCTGCCAACCCGAGATTGGCGGTCCCGTGTAAATCCAGATGGTCCCGTCGCCGTGCATCTCGTAAAGACGCGCTGGAAACGGATTATCGGTAGTGATGGTTAGCCCCTTGACCGCGGCAACCAGGTCCGCATAGGCCGTCGTCTTTCCGGTGAGCGTTTGATAGTTCGCCGCCAAAGTGCTGCCGCCAGCCTGGACGATTTGCGTCGTGGTGAAACCGAGCGACCGCATCCAGTAGATGTAGACGATCGCACAGCCAGTGGATATGTAGTCCCGATCAGTCAGCTCGGTCTTGCTCACCCAGTCGGGGAAGCCTGCCGATGCCCAGGAAGGTCCGGTGATCCCCCAGCTCGGCATCGTGCCCGGCGGCGTATTCTGCGCTAAGAACCGTGACAGCCCCTCGCCATTGCTGTAGCCGCATCCCCATCCCTTGCCTTGCGCCCCCATGAAGGCTTCAGAGAGCTCCGCAATATACAGCGCCACCTCGGTATCCAGAGGATTGGCGCCAACCACAGAAAACGTTGCGTCGAGGAAGAGAACCCCGCCCGACGTAAAGTCGCAGCCATTGTGATACGCTCCCCCGGAGCCGTCGTTCTTTCCGCTCAAAGAAGAGACGACAACCGTAACAGCGCCCCCCGCGATTCCAAAATTGAACTGCATCTGCTGATATGGAGCGGCTACAACTCCTAACATTTCCTTGGCAAGCGCCAATCCCGGTGCTCCCAGACTGGGATCGTACGAAACTGTGATATTCCCGACAACACCAACCTGAACCGTACTGCCAGCCGTTACTGCTGCGGCCATCCGTTCCGCTGTTTCGACTGGCCGTTCTGTTCCTGGGGGAAGAAATTCCCTGTTATTGGACATGTTGTACTCCTTCTAGCCGGGGGTCTCCGGCGGATGAGCTCTCATGAGCGAAAGCGCGCTTCGAGTTTGCGTCCCCATGGGAAAGGCTTGGCCTTTCGTGAGAACGCGAGGGGGAGTTAGGGATGGAACAGTGCGAGGCTCAGCGCAGCCCGGCGCGACCTAAGAGGCGCGACGATCTCTCGCACACTTCAAAGAACCACACCGGCTTCATAAAACGCGCAGCACATCGTCCGCTCCATCCCTGGAACGACTTCGTTTTGTATTGAATGAAACTGCCTTCGAACGCGAAGTCCCGGACTGAACACAAAGGGGAAAGATACAGCTATGAGGCCTCGCAAATCATCCGCGACAGAGGAAGAAAACTGGCATTCCTCAAAAGTTGGAAAGCACCATAAAGGAAGCTTTCCACCATTCTCCGCATCAGACACCGCCATTGAACCATGCATTTTGATTGCATGTCAAGAAGAAATCTTGAAATATCTGCTCACATTGAGAAAATTCGATCTGCCTGCCGTCCATCGGCTACGCGCCTTTATCTGATAGAAATAGACTATATCGCTCGTTAAATATATGGTTATTAACTATAAATATAATACATAAAAATTAAATACTTGTTTTCATTTTGCGACATGTACGCCGCGGCTGAAGTCGCGCCCGGACACCAGCGAGAATTCGAAACCGAGCATTCTCCAGCCTGGCAAATCGAATTCAACAGAACCCAGTTTGCAACTACCGCCGCAACTCGACCAGCGTTGCGCCTTGGCAGATAAGGGTTTGGTCTCTGCGAGCCGCTGGCTCTTCTCGCAAAACGGCATGCCCACACCGGCTATCGGGCCGCCCATTGTTGTAGCGCAGACCATCACCCAGCATCCGAATGCAGTTTATCGATAGGTATATAAGTTAGCTGAGAACCACAGGTCTCAAATCGAGACCTGGGTACCCGGCGGTAGAGCGGACGACGCTTGCGCAGGAAAAGAGAGAGGCCGGGGCTACATGCTCCGGCCTCTTTTATTTTTGGGGGCGTGAATTGTGGCGGGGGCTATTTGAGTGCGGACTCGACTGCGGCGGTGACTTCGGGTGAGTCGAGTGTGACGTTGGGCTCGAAGCGGGCTACGGGGTTGCCGTTGCGGTCGAAGAGGAACTTGGTGAAGTTCCACTTGATGTCGCCGCCAAACCGGGGGTCGGTGTCCTTGGCGGTGAGGAAGACATAAAGGGGCGCCTTGTCGTCGCCGAGGACGGAGACTTTGGACATCATGGGAAAGGTCACGCTGTACTTGCTGCTGCAAAACTTCTTGATCTCTTCGTCGGTGCCTGGCTCCTGCTGCGCAAAGTTGTTGGCGGGGATGCCGACAATGAGCAGGCCGCGGTCCTTGTATTTTTCGTAGAGCGCTTCGAGGCCGGCGTACTGCGGAGTGAATCCGCATCTGCTGGCGACATTAACAAGCAGAACGACCTTGCCGTGGTAACTCTTCAGGCTGACTTGCTGGCCGTCAATGGATCTCATGGTGAAGTCGTAGATGCTCTTCGGCTCAGCCGACAGACTGGCGCAGGCAACACACAACATCAGGATCAGAATCAGTTTGCGCATGGGACCTCCCCCAAATGGCTATTTTGGGATCATAGCGGATGGGGATGGAAGGATTGTTACGGAAATGTCATTCATGCGGAAGTGGATCAGGCTACCTTGTGGGCCCAAATAGTGGCCTCACAGAATCGTTCGATTGGACTGTGACGCTGCGGCCTTCGATATGCTTCATATATGCCTGATCTTGTGTTCCAAAAGCTGATTGCGCTTGATTCGCTACCAAGCGACTGGGAGTTGGTCAATATCGCAGTCGATTGGTCGGGGCTTCCACTGCTTCTCATGATCGAAGGGCGCGGCCCAGAACCAGCAAAAGGTTCTGATTCTGAGACCTGGTCCCGCTGGTTTAATACGAAGCCTAAGGCGCTTCACACAGTCGATTTTCGATCAGACAAGATTCGTACCACCTGCATACAACGAGGCGGAGAAATACATGGCGGCCCGGTCCAGCCATTCAAGGACGGTTGGATAGCAGGCATCCGCTGGGGAGACGGGGTCAGGTGTTATGACTCTGCCGGTGCCCTCAAAGAGTTACTTGACCTCGGTAAAGGTATTGCTGACGTGCAAACTGAACCCAGTGGTCGGATTTGGGTAAGCTATTACGATGAAGGGGTCTATGGGAGCGGTATTTCAACGGAGGGCCTCGTTTGCTTCGACGGGGCGGGTACGCCGGTATTTCGATATCAAGAGTTTGCCGAACAAAACGAATTGCCCCACATTGACGACTGCTATGCGATGAACGTCTCGGCAGCCGGAGATGTGTGGGTCAATTATTATTCAGATTTTCCACTCGTGTGCCTAGAGAATATGCACCTCAAAAGGCATTGGCTTGAGTTCGGCTCCTTGGGGAGCACTTTCGCAGTGCGAGATGATGGTGTCCATTACCTTCGCAAATCGCGGCTCATGTTTAGACTGCTCGACGCGGGGAGCGATCCAGAACCAGTCAATTGTTTCGATGAAAATGGAGATGAGTTTGTCCCACGTTCAGATCGCTACGTGTCGGGAGCCATGCGAGGTGCACCCGGAGCCGCGCGCGGGCCGCATCTTATTATCGACTCCGGCTCCGCCATCTATGCTGCTGTCACCTAGAAGAGTAATCATTGCCTCAACTCGACCAGCGTAGCGCCTTGGCCGCCTTCATTTTGCGGGGCTTCGGCTAACGTGGCTACGTGGGGATGGCCCTTCAGGAATTCGCGGACGCCGCGGCGGAGGATGCCTGCGCCGTGGCCGTGAATGATGCGGACGCGGGGCAGGCCGGCGAGGAAGGCGCGGTCGAGATACTTCTCCAACTCCTCAGTAGCCTCGTCCACGGTGCGGCCGATGAGGTTGATCTCCATGCGCATCTCGTCGGTGTTGGCGCTGGTGACAGTGACATGGACATTCTTCTGTTTGCGGGCGGCGGCGAGGGGATCGTGCTTTTGATTTGCCTCAGCCGCACCAGAAGGCTGCGGTTCGCAGAGCTCATCGCGCTTCACCCGCATCTTGATGGGGCCGAGGGCAACTTCAAAGATGTCTTTCTCCACCTCGCGCTGCACCACGGCAATCTTGTTCATGGACTTGATGCGAACCTGATCGCCGGCTGCGATGTGTTTCAGCACATGCGGCTGCGCATTGGCATCGCCAACATCGGCGCCGGTGCGGTGGGCCACAACGGTCTGGTTAAAGCTCTCCTGAAACTCGCGGCGCAGGCGCAGCATCCGGCGCTCGGCTTCCTTTGAGAGCTTCTGCTGCCCGGCACGATCTTCTATGGCGCGTACCGTCTCGCGCATCTGAAACTCGAAGTCCTTGAGCAGCGATGCCAGCTTGGTTTCGAGATCGCGGGTGCGGTTGCGCAGCTCGATATCACCCTCGCGGGCAAGTCTGGCGCGCTCCTGATTGAGCGCGTACTGCTGCTCACGAGTTGCCTTGCGGTCGGCTTCAAGTTGCGTCAAGTCGTTGTGGAGTTTGTCGAGGAAGCGAGCGATATCCACCTGTTGCGAGCCGAGCCGCTGGCGCGCGGCGGTAACGATGCTGGCGTTGAGGCCAAGCCGCTCCGCGGTCTGGATGCCCGCCGAAGCGCCGGGAACGCCGAGGCGCAGATGGTAGTTGGGCGCGAGGGTCACTTCATCCACGCCGGCCGCTGCGTTGACCACGCCGGGGGTGTTGGCCGCATAGACCTTGAGCGAGGCGTGATGGGTGGAAATGAGCGACCACGCGCCCGCCGTGAGGAAGTGGCTGGCAATGGCGACGGCCAGCGCCGAGCCTTCTTCGGGATCGGTGGAGGAGCCGAGTTCGTCGAGCAGCACGAGCGTGTGCGCGCCGGCGAGGCGAGAGAGGCGGTCGAGGTTGGTAATGTGCGCGGAAAAGGTGGAGAGCGCCGCCTCAATGGATTGCGCGTCGCCGATGTCGGCCAGAAATGCCGTAAAAACCGGAAAGCTGGCAGCTGTGGCGGGCACGGGCAGGCCGGCTTGCGCCATCATGGCCAGCAGGGCCGTGGTCTTGAGGGTTACGGTTTTGCCGCCGGTGTTGGGGCCGCTGATAATCATCTGCCGCGACGCGGCGGTCAGCTCCAACGTGAGGGGAACCACCTTGCCGCCGGTTGAGCGCAGGCGCTTTTCGAGCAGCGGATGGCGGGCGGATTCCAGTCGTAGAAGATCGGGCGTTATCGCCGGGGCCACGCAGTCGTAGTCGCGGGCAAAACGGGCGCGGGCTTGCAAGCTATCAACCAGCGCAAGCACGCGCGCCCCCTCGACCAGCCCATGGGCATAGCCGCCCACCTGGCGGGTAAGGGCAACAAAGATGCGGTGAATCTCGGCCTGTTCCTCTTCCAGCAGGCGCACCAGCTCGTTGTTCTGTTCGATGGTTTCGAGCGGCTCTACATAGACCGTTTGGCCTGAAGAGCTGGCGCCGTGAACGACACCACTGATGCGCCGCTTCAGTTCCGCGCGGACGGGAATCACGAAGCGGTCGCCGCGGATGGTGATGAGGTCATCCTGGGTTGCGCCGTCGCTGGCGAGCTTGCGCAGCGCGGCGCGCAGGCTTTCTTCGATGAGGCGCTGCTGCCGCTCCTGATCGCGGCGAATGCGGCCCAGCTCAGGCGAGGCATTGTCGGCTAGTGAGCCATCCGGCTGAATGGTGCGCTCAATGGATTCGGCGAGCGGGCGAAGACTCGTGGTCAGCGCCGACGAAAGCGCAGACAGCCCAGGCAACTTGCCGACCAGCCGCGCTGGGGGCGACTGCAGCAGCGATTGCCAGGAGGCCACATCGTTGGCCAGCCGGGCTACGGCTTGCAGCTCATTGGCTTCGAGAGCCGCTCCCGGTATCTGGGCCTTCGCGGCCAGTTGCGTGGGGTCGAAGAGACCGCCGAGAGGGATGGAAACCTGCTCGGCGAGCATGAGGCGCACCTCGCCGGTGAGCTGATGCTGGCGGCCGATCCAGGCTTCGTCTGTAGAGGGTTTGAGATCGAGGATCGCGTGCCGGCCCACGGGCGAGGCGGCAAAACCGGCCACCAGGGCCAGCAGCGGCTCCCACTCCAGAGCGGCAAAGTCTGCGTGCAAAACGGGTGACGGAATGGGATCAAGCAGCGGCATACCCAGGAACTATCTTAGCGGGCCGGGGGCGGAGACAGTTGGCGGGATCGCTGTCTCAAGAAGTCGAGGCTGGCGCAGAAGAACCCGGCGTCGTGCTCGGCGCAGGCGCCGCAGCGGGTGTACTGGAGGCACTTTCGCTTCCGCTTGAAGGCGCTTTTGTCTCAGATGAAGCAGCGCCCTTTCCAGATTCGGATGCAGCCCCAGACCCGGATGCCGACCCGGTTTCAGACCCGGATTCGGAGGCGGGCGCACTGCTTTTGGCCGCGTAGTCATTTACATACCAGCCAGCGCCCTTGAAGTGGAGGCGCGGCGCGGTGAGCGGGCGCTCCAGCACGCCCTGGCACTTGGGGCAAACAAGCTCCGGTTCGGAGCTGAAGTTCTGGATCTTCTCGAAACGGTGGCCACACTGGGTACAGCGATACGCATACAACGGCAAAGTCGTTTTCCTCTTGGGGAAGAAATCACCCACTATGCCTATTGTATCGGCAGGGCGGCAATTGCCCGCAAACATGGTGCTATCCCACCCTAGCCGCAATGAGCGCGAAAAGGATGGGGCATCCTGCATCCCACCCTAGCCGCAACAACAAGAGCGCGGTGCCCCGACCCAGAGGGTACCCCGGCGCCCAGGTGGTGCACCCGCGTTGTTATGAGCCTTTAATGCGCGGCGATCGGAACGGATGCAGAGTAGTTCTCCCATTCCAGTGTCAGCATACCTTTGCCGCCGCCAATATCGGTTAGTGTGTACTTCAGGTTCTCAACCATGGCAGGGGGTTTACTCGTCTTCATCGTAGCCCGGCCCAGATCCTGGGCGGGGTCATGCGCCAGGCCCCACTGGCCGGTCTGCTTGTTGACGATCAAAACCCAGTTATCGGGGTCTGTGACGTCCACAAACAGGGTGTAGTTACCCTTGGGGACGGCCAGGCCGCCGATGGTCAAGTCAGCATCGGTATGCAGCTTGGTGGCGGCATTAGCGCCTGCGCGCCACACCGGGTATTGCGGATCGTGGCCAATGAGGCCGTCCTTGGTGAAGATGTGGCCGGCGCGGCCTTTCACTCCGGGTGAGTTATAAGTGATGGTGATGGCCTTGCCGCCAAGGTTGGCCGACTCGGTGGCGGGCGGGCTCTTCGGGGGCCCAGGCTGGGCGTAGAGGGCGGTTGCGGCGATGAGAAGGCCCGCACAGACTAAAAGATTCTTCATGGCGATGTTTCTCCTCCGGGCAGAAGGCTGATTGCGGATGAACTGCCCCGACGCGATGATTGTCGCACCGCGCGGCCCTGTTGGGGAAGCGGCGCAGACCCGAGGAAGCGCTCTTCAACCGGAGCCAGAACGGCGGAGGGTGCGGTATACTCCTCTACGCAGAAGAAAAGAGGAGATTTCACGATGCGTTCAAGTGCAATTTTGAAGATGGCGGCGGCCAGCGTGCTGGCCGTGACGATGATGGCGGCTCCGGCGGCGATGGTGGCGCAGGCCAGCGATACGGTGCTGAAGCCGGCGGATATGCAAAAGCTGCTGCCGGCCAGTGTGTATTACAAAGGCCAGTCGGCCACCACGCAGTTGCGCAACTCCGGTGGTGTGAAGTTCGCGGACGGGTTCTTTGTCCTAACCACCCTGGTGGACACCAGCGGCTACTCCACTGATGTGCAGGCGAAGTACCAAGCCTACTTCATCGCCGAAATTCCCATCAAGCTGGGTGGCGCTAACCTGCCCGCCGGCATCTATGGCATTGGATTTGTTGCCGACGGCAAGCTGGTGGTGACGGATGTGGGCGCGCATGAAGTGCTCACGGTAAACACGGGCGAGGATGCCGGACTCAAGCGGCCCACGCCTTTGCAAGTAGTGGCCGACGTGGCCGGCGGCGGCTACAGGATCTACGCAGGACGCCGGTTTGTGAGCTTCAGCCGGTAGTTTTTCGAGCGATCAATTGTTAAATGTCAGAATCCCAGGTCTCAGGAGCGAACAAGGCCTGGGGTAACCCGGTCGGGAATGACGATGCGGCCAGCCTCGGGATCGCGGGAGAGGAACCGGTCGGCGACCGGGTTGTACCAGCGGTCGCGCAGGCAGTCGAGGCTGAGGCCGGGGTCGTTCTGCTCGCCGCGGTAGAAATCGTTGTTGGGCGTGGCGCCGGTCTTGTTGACGACGTTGCCGAAGGCGTCGGGTCTGCTCACAATGGCTCGTTTGGCAAGGGTCTGAATTGCTGCTTCTGTAATTGCCGTTGCGCGGACGGTTGGTTCGCACATGCAGAATGATGAGCAGGCGCTTCGCGAACTTTCGGTTCTCACCGGATAGACTCGCTTGCTACGCGGGTATCTAAAACCAGCGCCGTCTTCGGTGCGAGATCGCCCAGATCGCTACCACGGCCAGCAACACCCCGATCAGCAACCAGGCAAAGTCGCGGCCGCTGAAATCTTGTAAAAAGCTGGAATTGCGCCAACGCACCAGCGCCAGCGCACTGCTCATTGCGAGTCGCATCTCTTCCCTCCGTACACCGGTTTCATTGCCCGCCTCACGCATCTGGACGGTGGTTTCAGGCCCGCTGGCTGTCCTCTGCCAGCGGGCCTAACTTGCCGCAAACTGCTCTATCAGAGAACCCCAAGCAGATAGCACACCAGTAGAATCACCAGCACTGTGCCAAGCCCTATGCCGGCTCCTCCGCCGGCGCCCCACCGGCCGTAGCCGTAGTATCCTCCACCTCCAGCGAATACGAGCACCAGAAGAACAATGACTACGATGAGCATCTCAGATCTCCTTTTTTCCGGGGTTTCAACTCCCGGGGTATGCCGCCAATTTGATTGCGCCGCGTTCTTCAACCCGGCGATTCATTGAAGAATATGCGGATTGCCGCAGACCTATCGAAACTCTCAATCACCAGATACGCAGGCGCCTGCACCAAGGGTCTTCCAGCTCAATCACCGCGCCATCGAGCAAGCTTTTGCGCTTGATCGCTTCTTCAGCTATCTGATATTCAGGTTGGCGCGGTTTGCGGGACACTCGCTGCTCAAAAATGCACACTTCGCTTTGGCGCTCATTTAAATCCCTGCCTGAGCAATCTTGACCAGATTCCTGCTCCCGCGGGCTTCAGACTTCATTTCAGTGTCGTGCTGTCCCAGCCATCCCTTTTGCCGTAGCGAAAACCCGATGCACAGGAGAACGCAATGCACTACCACCTGACAAACACACAACTCCTCGTTGGCGGCTTTATCCTCGCACTCCTCCTCATCTTTGCTCTGGCCGCACTCCTTGAGCACTTGAGAAAGAAGCCTGCGCCGTTCAAAAATTATTTCTTCTGCGAATACGACCGCGACTTCCTGCAAAACTCCCGGTCCGATGACGAAGACAGTATGCCTGATCACCGCTCCCGTTTTACACCTTTCCGTCTGCACGACCTCAGCGCCAACGAACTGAACCTAGGAGCCGGCGGCGCAACCAGGCCGAATCGCGAGCAGAATTGACCTTGGGGCCGTCGATCACAACAACGTGAATGGCGTTCAACCATCTGCCCCCGCCTGCCCGGTCGATCCCACGCGCCCGATCAACTCTTTTGCGTCTTCCCTTCCGTGATCCTTTTTCACTTCCGGCCGGCACAACTCTGGTCCGTATTCACGCGTCTCTCCGCACACGATGGATTGCGCAGGTCCCTCTCTCGACCAGGAAAGCTGTCAATCATGCCTCGGCACACCAACACGAAGAGCGCGGCAACTACCGCGCTCTTTGCTGATAAACATCCTTAGCCCATCGCCCGCATTGCCTGCAACACGTTGCGTTGCCGTTTATCTGTTCCCATCGGCCACTTGCGATTAACGCTTCTCCCCGCCTGTATGGCCGCGTCCATCGCGCGTTTCATTGCCTTTGAACTGCGCCGGGTCACGCCGTTGGGCCGCAGCCTTTTCGCCAACCTTCGGCGCCGATCCGTTGTAGCCATGATGCGGGTCAAAGGAGTTGTCTACATTTCCCTGGAATTTGTCAGGACCATGGAACCAAGGGCCCGCTCCAACAAAGACGCCGCCTGTGAACCACTCAGGTCCGTAATAGCCATCGGGTACGCAGCTGTAGGGAGCGTAGTCATAGTAGCCGTAGGGACAATCCGGGGCGACTCCAATTTCTACACTGATTTGAGCCGCTGCTTTGGGAGGGGTTGCCGTAAACAGGAACCCCGCAACAGCCGCTAACACAAGAACTCGAAATCCGCTCATTCATTCTCCTCACTTGGGTCGGGGCCGTCACCTGCCTGCCCCCACCAACTTTCACATTAGCGAATCCAATCATCCGAGTCTGAGCAATACCGGGCACACTCTTCCATGGCAGCGGAGCATGAGTCATGACAAGGCGATCGCACGCCATCCAACGGTCACTGAGCAGAATTGCACAGCGCGTATAGAGTCGTTACCGCACCATTTTTATAGGTGCCCACACCCCTAGCGGCGGCAGCGATGCCGGACGATGCGGCTATATCCCCCTGAAGGCAGCACCCCTTCTACGCCGCCGCCGCACCTAAAGCGCCCTTCATGATCCGATCCACCCAAACCTGCTCTAAGAGTGCAGAACTGCACATTCATTCGAATTTGGCTGGAGTAGAGTCGGGCGATGATGAATTCCTTTGCTGGACGCTTTCTGAAACTCGGACCGCTTGCGCGGGATTTGTTTGTGTCCGCTGCCGGAAGCTTCGCGTTTACGCGTTGCTTTCGCCTGATCGCAACAGGAAGAGAAGAATCGGACACGGGATCAGCCATTCGCGTCGCTGGCCCATCCCGCAAGCCATTGGCGGGTATCGGCGCCGCACTGTTCCTTCTGGCCTTCATCACGAGTGAAGCACTGGCGACGATTCGGGCGCTTGGTCGCTGATACCCAATTGCGAGATTGCCGGCGAGCCCACCGGCGCTCGCATGTTTGTAGTCAGGAGCCTGCTATGTCAGCACCGAACATCTCCATGGATTTTCAGCGTCATCCGAGATTTGAACAGGAGCCGGTATCCCGCTTGCAACCGATGCCCTGCCGCTCACTTCCACTGCGGGTAGCGGTGGTTGGAAACCACCTTCCTCGACAGTGTGGAATTGCAACCTTCACAACCGACTTGTGCGATGCGATCACTGCCGAGTACGGACCCACTGGATTGTCAGTTGCAGCCGTCAATGACTCCTACTCATCGTACGCCTACCCCGCGAGGGTACGATTGCAGATTACCGAAGGCGACATATCGTCCTATCGGGAAACCGCCAGTTTTCTCAATTCCAGCAATGTCGATTTAGTGTGCTTGCAGCATGAGTATGGAATTTTCGGAGGGAATGCCGGCAGCTATGTCCTTCAGTTGATGCAGCACCTCACCATGCCGGTGGTAACAACACTTCATACCGTTCTTCGCCAGCCGGACCACGACCAGCGAATCGTCATGCAACAGATCGCGGCACGCTCCGATCGTCTTATTGTGATGAGCGAGTATTCTTCTCGCGTTCTCCAGGATGTATTTGGAGTTCCCGGCGAAAAGATCGACCGGATTCCTCACGGCATTCCCGACTTGCCCTTTGCGGAGCCGGATATTTACAAAGAATCGCTCTCAATCGGAGGAAAGGCAGTATTGCTCACGTTTGGCCTGTTGTCTCCGAACAAGGGATTTGAGAACGTGATTCAAGCCTTGCCGCGCATCCTTTCACAGCACAGCAATGCTGTCTATGTAATTGCAGGCGCCACTCACCCGCATGTCAGGGCACGTGAGGGAGACCGATATCGGGATCAGTTGCAGGCCTTGGCCAGGGAACGGGGTGTTGAGAATGAGGTAATCTTCCACAACCGGTTCGTCAGTCCCCAGGAGATGGCTTCACTGGTTGGTGCGGCCGATATTTACATTACGCCCTATTGCCACGAGGCACAGGCTGTATCGGGAACCCTGGCCTACGCGTTGGGCGCCGGAAAGGCGATCATTTCGACCCCGTACTGGCACGCGGCCGAGCTTCTTGGCGATAAGCGCGGAGTACTGGTCCCCTTTGAGAATCCAGAAGCTATCGCAACCGCGGCAATTGAACTTCTGGGCAACGATGCGGCACGCCAGGCAATGCGCAGGCGCGCTTACTCCCATGGGCGGCAGATGGTTTGGAGCCGGGTAGCGCAGTCTTATATGCGATGCTTCACACGAGCTCGCGCTGGTCGCCTTCAACCTGTTCAATTGAGGTTTCCCGCCAAGGCAGTCGAGAAAAGCGCTGCCAGCCAACTCTTGAGTGCCTGAGGACTCGGCCGCCACCAAATCTTCCAAGACGCTCTGGCCTGGCCGTGGACGCTTGTCTGTCCGCACGCGGACGGGATACTCGTTGCCGCTGACAGCCCCAACAACCGCAGCAAAGGCCCTCGGCCATGATACCCGCAACTAAGCAGCGGGAGTTCACAATTCGAGGCCGCAGGTTCCTTCGCTAGTGAGGCGTTTCGTTTTCATCGCCGGCGCCCTGGCGGTCTGCCATGTTGCGTTTACTCTGATCCACGCTAATTTCGATAGGCAAGTTGAAAACGACACCCTGTACCAGCAGACACATGCTGAAGAGCAGCAGAAGGAAGTGAGCAAAATCGACCATGGAATTGCCCCGGAATTGATTTATTCTGGCAAAAGAACATTGCCAACTGTGCCTGGGGGCGGAGTCCTAAATGTCTGAATTTGAGGATCAACCGGATTTTTACCACATTGGCCGAGATCACCAATTGCCTCCGCCGGCTCCCTGGTATCGGAAGCCCTGGGTTGTGTGGATGGGCTTGCTTCTTCTGCTGCTTCTTGCCGTGATGGTCTTCGTGGTTATCCACAAGAACGAAGCCAAGGCGGCGGCTGCCAAGAGCAAGCTGGCAGCCGTGAAGCCATCCGTTACAGCGACCGTAGCAACGGCCAAGAAGGGCAGCATCGGCATCTACCTTGATGCCATTGGCACGGTCACTCCGGTCTATACTGCTTCTATTTTGGCGCAGGCCAGCGGAGTCTTGACCGCTGTGCATTACAGCGAGGGGCAGTTCGTTCAGAAGGGAGCGGCGCTGATCGACATCGATCCCCGGCCCTACCAGGCGCAGTTGCTCCAAGCCCAGGGCACGCTGGAGCGCGATACCAATGTTCTGGCTCAGGCGCAGATGGACGTGGACCGTTATCGCACCGCCTGGGCGGGAAATGGCATCTCCAAGCAGGTGCTGGACGACCAGGAGAAGCTTGTGTTGCAAGATCAGGGCACGGTGAAAAACGATCAAGGCACCGTGAATTTCGACCAGGTCCAACTCAGCTACTGCCACATCACCGCGCCCATCGCCGGCCAGACAGGTCTTCGCCTTGTCGACCCTGGCAACGTGGTGCAGGCAAATGGATCCACGGTTCTGGTGGTCATTACCCAGATGCAGCCCACGACCGTAATCTTCACCATGGCGGAAGACAGCCTGGGGCAAGTGCAGACGCGGATGCGGAAGCTGCGGACGCTGCCCGTCGAGGTGTGGGATCGCGCGCAGACCGTCAAAATCGCATCGGGCAAGTTATTCACCATCAACAACCAGATCGACACAACGACGGGAACGGTCAAGCTGCGAGCGCTCTTCGATAACAAGAACGGCGCTCTCTTCCCCAACCAGTTTGTGAATACAAGGTTGCTGGTCAATACGCTGGACGGCGTCACGCTGGTTCCCACCGCAGCCGTTCAACACAACGGACAGGTGTCGTTCCTGTATGTGGTGGCGAACGGAATAGCGAGCGTGCGCAACGTCACGACAGGGGCTTCCGACGGCGGCAATACCGCGGTTCAGGGTGTCAATCCAGGCGAGGTTGTGGCCACCAGCAGCTTCGATAAACTGCAGGCCGGAAGTAAAGTTGTGGTGTCGAAGCAGGCGGCTGCGGCAAATTCCTCTGAGGGCAATGCTCCGTGAATCCATCCGGGCCTTTCATTCAGCGCCCCGTTGCCACGTCGCTGCTGATGGCGGCAATCCTGCTGGTGGGTATTGTTGCATATACCCAACTGCCGGTCTCTGCCTTGCCTGAGGTGGATTACCCCACGATCCAGGTACTGACTTTCTATCCAGGCGCCAGCCCGGATGTGATGGCCACAACAGTAACTGCTCCCCTTGAACGTCAGTTCGGCCAACTGCAAGGGCTGAGCCAGATGACGTCGACCAGCTCCGGCGGATCGTCTGTCATCGTGCTGCAGTTCGCTCTTAGCCTCAACATCGACATCGCCGAAGAAGAGGTGCAATCCTCGATTAACGCCGCGCAGAGCTTTCTGCCATCGAGCCTTCCATCGCCGCCGGTTTATAGCAAGACCAATCCAGCGGATGCTCCCGTATTGACACTGGCCATCACGTCCAACTCCTTGCCGCTTTCGCAGGTGGAGGACCTTGTGGATACGCGGCTTGCCCCTAAGCTCTCGCAGTTGAGCGGTGTCGGCCTGGTGAGCATCAGCGGAGGCCAAAAGCCGGCCGTGCGCATTCAAGCCAACCCGACGGCGCTGTCGTCTTACGGACTCAACCTTGAAGACCTGCGCACGGCGCTCACGCAGACCAGCGTCAACGCAGGCAAGGGAAACTTCGACGGGCCTCATCAGGACTATCAGATCAACGCCAACGATCAGTTGGTGACCAGCGACGACTATCGCCAGGCGGTGGTCGCCTACCGCAATGGCGCGCCCATCATGCTGCGGGATGTAGCGCAAGTGGTGGACGGCATCGAGAACAACAAGCAGGCAGCGTGGATGAACGAGACGCCCGCGGTCATCCTCAACATTCAAAGGCAGCCTGGCGCCAATACCATCGCCGTGGTCAAGGCCATCAAGGCGATCCTGCCTCAGCTTGAGGCAAACTTGCCGGCCTCGATTCAGGTGACGCCGCTTACCGATCTGACCACGGCAATCAACGCCTCGGTGCACGATGTTTATTTTGAGCTGATGCTGACTGTTGCACTAGTGATCATGGTCATCTTTCTGTTTCTCCGCAATGTCTACGCCACTATCATTCCCAGCGTAGCGGTGCCGTTGTCATTGGTGGGCACCTTAGGCGTCATGTACGCGCTGGGCTATAGCCTAGACAACCTTTCGCTCATGGCACTTACCATCTCCACAGGCTTTGTGGTGGATGACGCGATCGTCATGATCGAGAATATTTCGCGCTATCTCGAGGCCGGAGATTCACCCATGCAGGCGGCCATGAAAGGCGCAGAGCAGATCGGCTTCACCATCATCTCGCTCACCGTTTCGCTGATCGCGGTGCTGATTCCACTGCTCTTTATGGGCGACGTTGTAGGCCGGCTCTTTCGCGAGTTTGCGGTTACCCTGGCTGTCACCATCATCTTGTCGGCCGTTGTCTCACTCACGCTGACCCCGATGATGTGCGCGCGGGTATTGCGCCACACTCCCAAGGAGCAGCAGGGGCGCTTTTATAAAGCATCCGAGCGTGTCTTCGAGAATATGATCGCGTTTTACGGCCGCACGCTCAAGTTTGTGCTTGGCTATCAGACCATCACGTTGCTGGTGGCCGCAGCCACGCTGGTGCTGACGATTGTGCTCTATATCGTCATCCCCAAAGGATTCTTTCCCACACAGGACACGGGGGAGATTCAGGGTATCTCGCAGGCGCCGGCCACGATTTCATTTGCAGCCATGGAGCAGAAGCAGCAACAACTGGCGCATATCATCCTGCAAGATCCAGCGGTCGAGAGTTTGTCTTCCTTTATCGGCGCGGATGGGACCAATACCACACTGAACAGCGGGCGCATGTCTATCAACCTGAAGCCGATAGGCACCCGCAAACTCAACGCCTCCGACGTGATTCGCAGGCTGCAAACCAGCCTCAAGCAGGTCGAGGGCATTGAGCTCTTCATGGAGCCCGTGCAGGATATTACCGTGGACGACCGCGTCAGTCGAACGCAGTATCAATACACGCTGGAAGACCCCGACGCCAACGAGCTGAACTTGTGGACTGGCCGGCTTGTCGACAAGATGAAGCAATTGCCGCAGCTTGCCGATGTGGCAACCGACCAGCAAACCGGGGGGCTGGCGGTATCGCTGATCATCGATCGTGTCAGCGCTTCGCGGCTCGGCATTGCACCCACCACCATCGACAACACTCTCTATGACGCCTATGGACAGCGGCAGATCAGCACCATGTATACACAGTTGAACCAGTATCACGTGATTCTTGAAGCGGCCCCAAGCTCTCAACAGGGCCCCGGCAAACTTCAGGATTTGTATATCCAGACCAATACCTCGGCAGGAGGCAGCGGGCCGGGAGCTTCGTCGTCCTTTGCCGCGTCGGGATCATCGTCCGCCGGCTCGAATGCAACCACCACCTCAGTGGCCTACACTCCTTCCTCGGCGGCCCTCAGCGCGCCCTCGAATGCGATTACCTCCGGAGTGGGCGGAAGCGGCACCGCAACTGCGAATGCAGCCGCTACAACCTCGCAGGCCAATAGCATCCCCCTCAGTGCGTTTACTCATATCGAGAGAGTTACTGAGCCGCTTTCCATCAATCACCAGGGACAGTTCCCTGCCGTAACCGTGTCGTTCAATCTTGCTCCCAACGCCGCGCTGGGAGGCGCAATCACTGCGATCGAGAAGGTGCAGAAGGATCTGAACATGCCCGCCAGCGTCCAGTATGGATTTCAGGGGACCGCGGCTTCGTTCCAGGGTTCGCTCTCCAATGAGGGATTGCTGATTCTGGCCGCGCTGGCCGCGGTTTACATTGTGCTCGGTGTTTTGTATGAGAGCTTCATTCATCCCATCACCATTCTCTCCACGTTGCCGTCCGCGGGCGTGGGCGCCTTGCTGGCCCTCATTCTCTTCAAGCAGGACCTCAGCGTCGTCGCGATCATCGGCATTATCCTGCTGATCGGTATTGTGAAGAAGAACGGAATCATGATGGTCGACTTCGCGATGGAGGGAGAGCGCGAGCACGGGAAGAACGCAACCGACGCAATTTACGAAGCTTGTCTGTTGCGCTTCCGCCCCATCATGATGACGACCATGGCGGCGCTGCTGGCGGGCCTTCCGCTGGCTCTGGGACAAGGGATGGGCTCGGAGCTGAGGCGGCCTTTGGGCATTGCGATGGTTGGCGGACTGCTGCTGAGTCAGGTGCTCACGCTCTACACGACGCCTGTCATTTACATCTTTTTCGATAACATCGGCCACCGGTTCAGCCGCGCGCCAAAGAGTGCCGAAGCCGGCGATGATCCGAGCCCGGCGGAGGGATGATGAATATCTCCGCCCCCTTCATCCGACGGCCCGTAGCTACCACTCTGCTGACAACGGGCATCACGCTTGTGGGGGCCATCGCCTTCAACGTCCTGCCTGTCTCTCCGTTGCCCCAGGTGGATTTTCCAACGATCTCGGTTTCGGCCAGCTTGCCCGGCGCAAGCCCCGACATTACCGCCTCCTCCATTGCAACTCCGCTGGAACGCCAGTTCAGCCACATCGCCGGCGTGACTGAGATGACCTCATCGAGTTCGCTTGGCAGCACCTCGATCACTCTCCAGTTCGATCTGAGCCGCGACATCGACGGCGCCGCGCGCGACGTGGAGGCGGCCATCAACGCAGCGCGCACTTATCTGCCCGCAAACCTACCCGCTAACCCGACGTATCGCAAGGTGAATCCCGCGGACGCGCCGATTCTGATCTTAGGCCTCACATCGGACAAGTACGACAAGCCGACGCTCTATGACGAGGCGTCGTCGGTGATTGCGCAGAAGCTATCGCAGATTAATGGCGTCGGACAGGTAACAGTCGGCGGAGGCTCCGGTCCTTCGGTGCGCGTGGAAGTGAATCCGACATTGCTCAACAGCCACGGGCTCACAATCCAGAATGTTCAGTCCATACTAAGCCAGCAGAACGCTCACGAGCCGGCCGGCCAACTCTCGGACGGGATCGTGACCGCGGACATCGTAACCAACGACCAGATGACGCGCGCAGCTGACTACAAGCCAATCATTATCGGCTACAAGAACGGAGCCGCAGTCAGGCTGTCGGACGTGGCCGATGTTTCGGAAGGGCAGTCGAACATTCGCAACTCAGGATATCTGAATGGCGTACCCTCCATAACTGTGTTGATCTTCCGCCAACCGGGCGCGAATATCATCGATACCGTCGACCGTGTGACCGCAGAATTGCCGTCGATTGAAGCGTCCATTCCGCAAGGCATCAAGACCACAATTGTCGTTGACCGCACCACAACCATCCGCGCTTCAGTCAGCGATGTGGAGCGCACGCTCATTCTCTCGGTCGTCCTGGTGATTCTTGTCGTCTTTATCTTTCTGCGCAACTGGCGAGCCACACTCATTCCCACCGTCGCGGTTCCCGCATCGCTCATTGCCACATTCGCCGTCATGTACCTCCTCGGCTTCAGCATCGACAATCTCTCGTTGATGGCGCTGACCATCTCTACGGGTTTCGTCGTCGACGATGCCATTGTGGTGATGGAGAACATCTCCCGCCTTCGTGAAGAAGGCATGCCGCCCATGAAGGCTGCGCTTCAAGGCTCCCGCGAGATCGGGTTCACCATCCTGTCCATCAGCCTGTCGCTGATTGCAGTGTTCATTCCCATCCTTCTCATGGCCGGCATCGTCGGCCGGTTGTTCCGCGAGTTTGCCATTACGCTCTCGACGGCCATCGTTGTTTCGATGCTGATCTCGCTGACCACTACTCCCATGATGTGCGCTTATCTGCTCAAGGACGAGAAAACAATCAAGCACGGCCGTGCATACCAACTGAGCGAGAAGGGCTTTACATGGATGGTCTCCACCTACAGCCGCTCTCTCACTTGGGTGCTGAAGCACCCATGGCCGATATTCGCTGTCCTGGTCCTTACCGTGGCTTTGAACTTCTATCTCATTGTCATCATCCCGAAAGGATTCTTTCCGCAGCAGGACACCGGAGTCATCACAGGCAACGCGCGAGGCCCGCAGGATGCATCGTTTCCGGTGATGGACAACTCGATCCTGCAAATCGAGAAGGTCATCCAGGCTGACCCGGCAGTCGCGAATGTCATTGTCCATACGGGAACCGGAAACACCGGCAGTATCAATATCGCGCTGAAGCCGCTGGATGTGCGGAAAATCTCCGCGGCGGATGTAATCAATCGCTTGCGGCCGAAGTTGAATCGGCTTCCGGTGGCTTCGGCCTTTCTTCTGGCAGCGCAGGACCTGCGCATCGGAGGGCGCCAGAGCAATGCCATGTACCAATACACAATTCAGTCGGACAACGTGGCAGATCTGTCGCACTGGGGGCCCGTTCTGCTGGCGGGGATGCAAAAGATTCCCGGATTCCAGGACGTAAGCAGCGATGCTCAGAATAGCGGCCTGGAAGAGCTGCTCCATTACGATCGCCCCACAGCGGCAAGGCTTGGTCTTACACCGTCATCTATAGACAGTGCTCTCTCCGGCGCCTTTGGGCAGTCGCAAGTATCCCTTATCTATACACAATTGAATCAGTATTACGTGGTGTTAGAGGTGGCGCCGCCCTACTGGCAGAGTCCCGAGGGGCTCAAGAATATCTATCTCAACACCGCAGGGAATGGCATTATTCCGCTCTCCGCGGTCACCTCTGCGCAAGCAAGCACAACGCCGCTGTTGATCAATCACACCAGTACCTTCCCATCCGTAACGGTGTCGTTCAATCTGGCGACGGATATGTCGCTTAGCGATGCAACACGCCTGGTTTCCCAGATGGAGCAGCGTCTGAACATGCCGCAAACGGTCCGCGGCTCTTTTTCCGGAACGGCATCCGCGTATCAAACATCGCTCGCAAGCGAACCCATCCTCATAATCACTGCATTAGGGGCGGTCTACATTGTTCTCGGCATTCTGTATGAGAGCCTGGTGCATCCTCTCACCATCATTTCCACCTTGCCTTCCGCAAGCGTAGGAGCGATGCTCGCGCTCATGCTGTTCAAGATCGATCTCAATGTGATATCGATCATCGGCATCATCCTGTTGATTGGCATTGTGAAGAAAAACGCAATTATGATGATCGACTTTGCGCTGGTAGCAGAGCGCGAGCACGGCAAGTCCACAACCGAAGCCATCTTTGAAGCTTGCCAGCTTCGCTTTCGTCCCATCCTGATGACGACGATGGCCGCCTTGTTCGGCGCGCTGCCGCTGGCCTTCGGCACCGGAACCGGCTCCGAACTCAGGCGCCCGCTCGGAATCACGATCGTAGGCGGATTGATCGTCAGCCAGATACTGACTCTCTACACGACGCCCGTTGTTTATATTCTCTTCGATTGGGCACGCCTGTGGTGGGCACGTCTGTGGACCGGCGGCAAACAATCGGGGACCCTCCCCAACGAAACCGCGGAGGCATCCTAGCTTATGGAGTGTTTACGATGAAGAAGTCGACCGTACAAGCCCGGCAAGTGTCCGCAGCCTCCCATGCACTTTCTGTCGCTGTGTTCTGCGCGATGCTCGCTGGATGCAACGTAGGACCCAAGTATGTTCCGCCCGCGATGACGGCGCCTTCGGCCTTCAAGGAATCTCCTACGCAGTTCAAGGAATCCGACGGATGGACAGTCGCGCAACCACAAGACGCGGCTCTTCGCGGCAAATGGTGGGAGATCTACAATGAGCCGGAACTCAATGCGCTCGAAGAAGAACTCAATATCGACAATCAGAATATCCGCCAGGCCTTCGAGAACTTTATGGAAGCGCGAGCCTTGGTGCGCGAGGCGCGCTCACAGTATTTCCCGACGGTGAGCGTTGGCGGCTCCTACACCCGATCGCAGGCATCCTCAAATGTTAAATCCGCTCCCAGCACCGGCACATCGAGCGCCCAACAGACTCAGTTATTTTCGATTCCGGCCGATGTTTCGTGGGAACCCGATCTTTGGGACAAAGTCCGCAACACGGTGCGCGCCAGCCAATACGAGGCGCAGTTGAGCGCGGCCGATCTTGAGAATGAACGGCTAACCGAACAGGCGAGTCTCGCCGAATACTTTTTTGAGATTCGCAGCCAGGATGCGCTGCAAAAGCTCCTCAACGACACGGTGGAAGACGACAAGAAAGCTCTTGCAATTGCAAAGGCTCGCTATGACACGGGCGTTGACGACCAGATATCCCTCGTTGAAGCGCAGACAACGCTGGAGAGCGCGCAATCGGCGGCAATCAACATCGGGATTGCGCGGGCACAGTTTGAACATGCGATTGCCATGCTTGTTGGCAAGCCCGCGTCAACGTTCTCTATCCCGGTAGAACCCACGACGAGTGCGCCTCCGGCGATACCCGTGGGCGTGCCGTCCCAACTGCTCGAACGGCGCCCAGACATCGCCGCCGCGGAGCGGAATATGGCCGCTGCGAATGCGCATATCGGTGTTGCTTATGCGGCCTTTTACCCTGCCTTGACGCTCTCGTTCAGCGGCGGCATGGAAAGCTCAGCCCTCAAGAATCTGCTGGATTGGCCTAGCCGTTTTTGGTCTGTCGGCCCATCGCTATCTGAAACCGTCTACGATGGCGGCCTGCGCCGCGCCACCGTAAATCAATACATAGCAACTTACAATGCAAACGTTGCCGCATACCGTCAATCCGTGCTTACCGCATTCCAGCAGGTAGAAGACGCGCTCGCCGCGGTTCGCATTCTGTCGCAGCAGATCCGGCAGCAACAGGAAGCTGTCGACTCCTCGCAAACGTTTCTCCGCCTGGAGTTGGGGCGTTATAAAAACGGCATCGATCCTTATATCGACGTTGTCACAGCGCAAACCACGCTGCTCGCCAACCAGGAATCCCTGACGAATCTCAAGATTCAGCAAATGACAGCGTCTGTTCAATTGATTGAAGCTCTGGGCGGAGGTTGGGACCGGTCGCAGTTGCCTGCGCCTCAACAGGTTACGGAGAAGCCTTCAAGGGCAGAGACCGCGATTCAGCGTTAGGCTGTCAAGGGTCACGGTCCAACGGAGGCAGCGGCAAACTCGTACACGATGACTGCGATGAGCAATGGCGCCATCGCGATTCCGAATTCGGCCAGCGTCGAGATGACAAGGACATTGGCTACAGACAAAAGCACAAGCCACAGGCTGGGGCGACACCGCTGGATCCATTCACAATTGAGCTGCCTGCACCGCTGTTCACGCTACCACCATTCGATGGAGCGCTCTGAGGTAGTCTTTACGCCGCTCTCAGGTCTGGCTGAGTGAAGCACCAAAAGCGGACATTGCACGAGCTTGACAACCTTCTCGGCAATCGAGCCGAAGATAAGTGGATGCCAGCCGGAGATTCCGTGCGTCGAGATCACGACCATGTCGATATGCTCGCGGTCAACCACTTCCATGATGGTTCCGGCAATGTCGTTGCCAACTTCGACGCTTGAGCCTGCCTTGACTCCCTTGGTAGAGAGAACCGCATGGATATTTGCCAGATGCTGCTCGGCATGCGCCTTCATTGTCTCGGGAAACGACACGTCAGGAACAGAATTCTCCGCAGTGGTCATCGCAAGCAGCGGAATGACATTGACGAGGAACAGTTCGGCATGGAAGTGCAGTGCGAGGTCGGTTGCCATTTCCAAAGCAGACTTTGACGATGAGCTAAAGTCAATGGGCAACAGAATTTTTGATGGGATGGATGGAAAAGCGCGAACTTCTGACATGACACACTCCTCTGAGAATCTTCAGCGCAACCAGTCATCCATTTTCGTTTGGTCATAACAAGAAGACTGTGCTGTTTTGAGCACAGTCTTCTTGTACGCAATTGCTCAGTACGGCAAAGCCTGAAGTGAAAGACTCACTCTGGAAGTGAAGCCGCTGCGTCTGTGTCCTTTGAGCGGCGTTACGAATGTATTCGCAGTCAACTCAGAAGATTGGATTTGATTGCGAAGTACGCATTAGCAACTTCGAGGCGTTGGCCGAAGAACTGGAATCGCGGCTCCGCAGAGATCAACCTGCCACGAGGTGCGCGACACCATTAAACAACTGCCGGCCTATATTCAAATATAGGAATGAATAGTAAGCGATCAGGTTTAAAGCAATCATATGTTTTGCGAAAACAGGAAGGCAAAGCCATTGAGTTTCAGTAAGTCGTAGGCTGATGAAAACAGAGAATCTGGCCGACCAGACTGCCTCATGCTTACACGGAGAGGCAAGACAATTCTTTAGACTACATGGGCTACGCGTTCGGAGTTCTCAACTGACTCCGACCAAAGATCCGGAATCTCGCCCAACTTCTCTTCCACCCATTGCCGCGAATAAATCGTATCGAGGTAACGCTCGCCTCTATCGGGAAAAATAGCTACGCAGGTTGAGCCTCTTGGGATTCGCGTAAGTGTTTTTCCGATGGCAGCTACAACCGCGCCGGATGAACCGCCGGCAAGAAGTGCTTCTTTGCGAAGCAGGCGATGGCACCCAACCACACACTCTTTGTCCGTAACATGAACGCATTCATCGGCGAGATACTCGTTGAATAGCTCAGGCACGATGGAAGCGCCGTGGCCAGGAATAAGACGTTTGCAACTCGGCCCGCCGAAGATGACGCTTCCTACTGCGTCGACTGCAACAATTCGTCCCTGCAAACCATTGCGCTTCATGTATTCCGCACAGCCTCGCAATGTTCCACAGGTGCTCGCCGCGCAAAACAGGTAATCAAATCTTCCATCTGTGGCGATTGCGATCTCTTCCATTGTTCTATAGTGGGCTTCCGAATTCAATCTGCTGGCATACTGATTTGGCCAATAACTATTCTTAATCTGATGCATGAGTTGTTTGACTCGCTTGATTCTTGCTGGGAGATATTCACCTGTGACAAAATCTCTCTCTGCCACCATTTCAATGGTGGCGTTGTAGGCTTCAAGCAAAGCAAGGTTGGTTGCCGTAATCTTTGGATCGACGACGCAGATGAAACGGAGAAGATGATAGGCGCATATCTGAGCAAGACCTATGCCCATGTTCCCCGAGCTCGATTCAATAATTGTGGAATCCGGTCGAATGGCCCCGGACCGCAGGCCCTGCTCGATAATGTGAGCAGAGGGGCGATCCTTGATGCTTCCGCCGGGGTTGAACTGCTCCAACTTGCCCAAGATCTGTATGTCATGGTCATCATACACTCGAGCCAATTGCACCAAAGGGGTATTGCCTATGACAGAGAGAATTCCTTGATTCATAAACGATCCTCATTCCCTGTTTCCTGCGAGACATCTGAAAATCAACGCACCGTCACTTCAATCTGACGGGGCTCTAAGCCTGCAGTGCTAGCGATTGGAAGATTTTGATCCCACTGATCGGGAAAGAACGAAGCGACCCATTGTCCTGTTCCCCTGGCTTTCGCCGAAGCAAGTGCGTATTCTCCCAATGCGATGTCGAGCACGCCCAAACCGAATGGACTGAACACGGCGATTTTTCCCTTCGGGACCCTCGGTTCGGCAAATCCGTTGAGGACATCCGCAAGGCTGCAACGAACAAATTGCCGGTTCCCAACTTGTTGTTCCGTAAGATGCAGGGAGGTATTGGCCCGGCAGACGTGATCAATATCATCCACTACGTTTTCACTTGAAAGTATTACGGCCGGTGCAAGATCGCGCAAAGAGATGTGCAGAATCACGGTTTCATCGCAACACGGTTTCAGATCGTGTACATGCGGGGTCGAGGCGGTTGTTGCAAACGAAATGAGATTCGCCTCGCCAAGAACTTCTCCCATGCTTGAAGTTGTGAGGACGTTCACTCCTTTGAAAGTGGATTCGCACCGGTCCTGGAAGCGCCGGGCGCGGTCCTGATCGAGGTCAAAGAGGAGGAAGGTGTCGACATCAGGAGTTGTATAACGAAGGAACCTGGCGATTTCAAAATTGATGACACCACAGCCGATAAACCCCGCCACTGTTTTCTTTCCTATCCGCAGAATCTGTGCGGCCAGGGCCGCACTGGCGGCGGTTCTTTTCGCGCTGATGATGGACCCTTCCAGTAGGGCCTTTGGCCGGCCGGTCTCTATCGAGTTCAGAATCAGCACGGCAGAGGCCCTGTCGATGCCGTGATGAATATTGTCGGGAAACGACGATATCCACTTGATTCCGGCGCCATTTACGTTTCCCCCGAGATACGCAGGCAGAGCAATGATTCGATCTCTTGGTTGGTCGGGAAACAACAAGAAGCTGGAGTGAGGCAGAGTCGAGTCATTCAACCCGTGAATTCGGTAAGCGGATTTTATACATTCGATGATTTCAAGCTCCTTGCCCGCAAGCAGCGACTGAATATCTTGTCCAGTCAGTACTATTAAACCGGGGTCGGCGCCAGCTTCGCGCGAATCTGCTGTAAACATGATCGTTTCCTCCATTTGAAAAAGCGGAAAGCGCAGTGCGTCTGTAACGTGAAGTGCGTTTCGCGAACCCGTCTTCGCTGACAAGAAGAGAACAGACAATCGACTTCTTGCTCCCCTGTGTAACAGCAGGTCATGAAAGCCGGAAGAAAGAAGACTTTTGCGGTCACTACTCTACATCAGACAAATATCTCTGGACGTAATTCTGATCTTTTTGAAGATTGGTCCAATTGCTATTTGCGATCTCCCCATGCCGGTCACGATGCTATGTAACTTGCCCGGCCGAAACGCGAAGAAAATGATCTGTCGATTTTGAGACTGCCACGTCGCTTTCGGAGATTTCTACGAAGACCGACTTCATCAGCATGCTGAGAGAAACGACAATACGGTGCCTGTTATTGGTCCGAACCACGATTCCAGTAATTCCGCAGAGAGGACCGCTTATAACCTTAACAACATCTCCAGAGTGTGGATGGGGATGAGTTCCACAGTCGCGCCCTGACCGGCAAATCATTTTGATCGAGTTGATTTCATCATCCGCGAGGTAGACCACGGTACCACCGACGGAGATGATCCTCAAGACTCCGGGGGTGGTAACCAACAATCCATGACTTTGTTCGTTCTGCCGACAAAACACGTAACCGGGGAAAAGAGGAACGTCCGCAGCGCGCCTCTTCGAGCCCTTTGCATGCCTTTGCGGATGCGTTGGCAGGAACACTTCATACCCCTTTTCCGCAAGGAAAAGTGAAACAGAGCGTTCACGTTGCATTGCAACATGAAGGGCAGCCCATCGTTGAAAGTGCATGCATCACCTCAAAGTTGATTGGTTTTCCTCATTGTTTGGAGAGAGAGTAACCTCAGCTTTCCCAAAAAACAAATTGAATCTGACTCGGCAGATAAGATTCCGCCTCTGTATCGCGGAAAAATCTAGAACCGTTTGAAGTGAGTCTTCGCTGGAGGGTGTTTGCTTCTAAGACGGAGCGACCGCAGCGCTCGTTAGATTCCTTTCTTCATCGACCCCGAACCCGGCATGGCCCTCAAGCGGTTCTGGAGGTCCAAAGGCGGCCATCCGATCATCAAACGCCGGACGTTCATTTATTACAGGGTGCGGAAAACCGGCATCCGCCCATGGTCCCCGATCAAGGGTTCTGACACCGGCGCTCGTATTGATCGAGAGCTTGCGCAGGTAGCGATGAAAAGTAGTCTTGGGAAGCCCCAGGCTATGCCGGGCGGATGGATAATTCCAGTTATGTTCCAGAAGCCGGTGATAAATCAATTCCCGTTCAAAGAACTTCGCGGCATCCCGCAGCGTCACATTCTTAGTCAGAAAAGCCTCGGCCATCGGGTTCTGTCTGCTGTTGCGCAAATAGGGCACGCAGGCGTCCAGCAGAGGAGCGTCAATGGCGCGCCCCGGCAGGACGCGGGTGACCAGCAGGGAGCAGACGCGGGCAAGTTCGCGCACATTTCCCGGCCATGGATATCGAGCCATGATCCGCATGGCATCCATATCGAAGCCTAGTGTCTTCTTGTCTGTTCTCATTTCGTGGTAAGAAGTGAAGTGCTTGACTAACGGGGGAATGTCAAAGGGCCGTTCACAGATAGGCGTGAGACGGATGGTCATGGTTCGAAATCTATCGTAGAAGTCGGCGCGCAGCGTTCCGTTGGCGACGGCCTTGCCGAGATCGCAGTTCGTTGCCAGAACAACCTGCACATTGACCCGCACTTCTCGCGTTTCGCCGATTGGAACGACGGTGCGATTTTCCAGAACGCGCAACAGTGTAGCCTGAGCCCGGAGCGACAACTCGCCAATTTCATCCAGGAAAAGAACTCCCTGGTCTGCTGCCCGGAACAGGCCGGGCTCGTTGGCGACGGAACCGGTAAAAGCCCCTTTCTTGTGACCAAAGAATTTTGCGGTTGCAAGCTCATCAGTGATCTCGGCGCAGTTCACAGCTATGAACGGATGCGCCTGGCGCTGGCTGTAGGCATGAATATACCGGGCAATCAAATCCTTACCTGTCCCCTTTGCACCGGTAATCAGAATTGGCTCTGGGTCACGCTTGCCGCATGCTGGAATGTATATATCTTCCAGTTCCCCGCGAAGAGCTTGAGTGTGTAAAGATTCACCGACGATTCTAGGGTCACTGCGCAAACCCCGGGAGCGTTGAGTATCTTGGGAACTCAGTTCCTGATTGAGCTCTGCAGAGGAAGCTGCAAAGGAGTAGCCGGCAATCGCGGCATAGCTCTGAGCCCACATTCTTTCCGCTTCATTGAAGTCCGCCCTCCCGTCCCCTACCCGCTCCAGATACAGCACCGCGCAAATCTGGTTAACGATTTCGTTCTTGATCGCAAGGCAGAGCCGAAAACCAAAAGGCGTTTCCGGTAGTCCAGACGCGGGGCTTGAAGCAGTGGAATAACGAGGCGCGGTTGATCGATCCGACTTCTCGATCTTCCGCCAAACTTCAGCCAGTCCGGTCCCTGCCGCGATTTCGCCGCGTTCCACCGCGCTCAATTGCTGAGCAGAGAAACCTCTACTGCAGACCGTACCCAGTTGCACCGAAGTGGAACCGCAGCCGACAACAAAGAGCACAGAACGATCCGCATCCAGCCCCCGATGGACAGTATCAAAGGAAGCACGCAGACTTCGGATGCCGCTTTTCCGGCCGCACATGTCACTGAGCAACATCTGCAAGGCTGCAATTAATGCCGGCCTATTCTGAATCAATGTGCACACCAGCCCTTTCTGAGGAGTGTTGCGTTATTTCTCGTTTGAGCATGACAATGAAATAAGAAGTCTTCTCCCGATCATTCCGTTGCGAAGCGATGCGGTCAATCATGCATCAGAAGCCCATGCTGCGCAGCCGAGTTCTGAGGTGATTTTTGGATCGCGAGCCGGTTCCGGTTGATGGTCATCCTCGCCGACGCAATCAGCCAGTAGATTGATCGCCGCGATGAGCGCAACCGAAGTAACTAGACGAGTTTCGGACGGTTCAACCTGTTCTTGATGCCGACAAATTGAAGCCAAGGACTCTGAACGGGTAGGATTTCACTTAATGACAGCTCGACGCATCATTCGGTGGACATTTCAGGTGGCCTGAGCAGTCCAATCAAGGCAGGCTGCCGCCATAAAGTTAGCTTCCACAGCCTAACTTCAGATCTTTCTCGGCAGATGAAAGGCGACCAACTATCCCGCAGATCATCGCTTGCTCGACCGACGATCCCGGCCGGAAGCTGAGGTGACTCAGTTCTTCGGGAGTTAACATTGCCTAGTGATCAAAAAACGTAAACTACGGTTACCATTCGTTTGCGATAGATTGACCCAAGGTGACTCGGATTTATGGTAACCTAAGTTCTACAATGAGTCAACATATTCAAGATGAAATTTTGATGATTGCAGAGTCTGGATATCTTTCTCGCGCCGCTGACCTCACAAGATTGCTGCTCGACTAGAGATACATTGGCCGCAAGCGTAGAAAAGCTAGGCTGGTGAAGCAGATAGGCTGTTTCGGTCAGTTCCAGAAGATACCCAGAGGGCGCGCAGCCTCTGACAACAAATGGATGGCGTTCCCAAAAATGGGTCACCTAAGAGGTATGGAGGTCCACCGCTGGAATTCGATTCCAGGGTTGTGCCGTGATATATCGCAGGCTGCAACCGCGAGAGCCCGGGTTGATTTGGCACCAAAAATGCTGAACAATTCCTGCCAGCCGGTGCACGCGTCACGTGGGAGGCTGCAAATGAAAGAGATCGCCGGGAACCAAAGCGCATTGGTGGCTGTTTTGCGGACCTAGCGCACAGGAGTAATTATTTTATGGAGTGGCTGAATAGGAATCCTACTGCGACTCTACGTGTTTGTTGTCTGGCCGGAGCCGGTGCGTCAATCAGCGAGTCCTTGCGCTGGGCGGAATTGCTTCCTGCGAGCATCGAGTTATGCGGAATCGAATTGCCAGGCCGCGGAAAGCGGTGGCATCAGCCTCCAATCCGCGACTTCCAGCGCCTGATCGATCTATTGATCCTCGACCTTATCCCTCATCTCGATATGCCGCTGGTTTTGGCTGGTCACAGTATGGGCAGTCTGCTTTGCTTTGAGATAGCACGCCATCTGCGGCGTGAAGGGTTACGCCAGCCGAAGCAACTGTTTCTTTCGGCATACCGTGCTCCCCAGCTCTCTAGCGAACAGATCGAGATATCGAAACTCTCCGACAAAGAGTTTCTGGAGCGTCTTCATGCTCTTGAAGGAGCACCAGAGGAGTTCAGAGGAAACGCCAAGGTGATGGAATGGGTCATGCCCATGCTCCGGGCCGATGCAGCAGTCCTGGACAGTTACCGGTACCGCCATGAGGCGCCCTTGGACTGCCCGATAACCATCTTTGGGGGGGCGCTTGATCCAGAGGTCGGGATTCATCAACTGGAACCCTGGCGGCACCAAACCACGCAGAAGTTCTCTTTGCGCATTTTCGAGGGGGGACATTATTTCATGCGCTCCCATGAACGAGAGTTTCTGGACGAGTTAGCTGAAATGCTGAAAACCATAATGGGCCACTTGGAACATGTTGAGGCTTTACGGGCACCTGTTTGATTGGGCAGCGCTCGTGCTTACCGGATGTAAGAGGATTTAAGTACAGACGACGGCCAGAACAGCCATAACCCAGAGCAAAGGAGTTCTATGAATCAACCGGCGGCTCTGACCGGCGTGGGCGAGCGCGTGTTACTTACGGGAGCTACGGATCTTCTGGGAAGGGAGATGCTTCGTACGCTGATCAATAGCCTACCCGAAGTACATGTGGTCGTGCTGATGGAGGCGGCGCCGCCCGAAATAGCCGAGCGGCTGTTTCAGAGCTTATTGGAAAGCTGCTGGCCTGGCGAGGAGACTTCCACCATCCGCCGCAGGATTGACTTCCATGCCGCAGATCTTGGGGACTACCATTGCGGGCTTGCGGAACGTGAGTGGACGAATCTGGCGACCGGCCTGACGCGCGTGATCCATGCATCAGACTGTGTTCGCTTCGATCTTTCACTGGATAAGATGAGGTTTTCCATACTGGATGGAATCAAGCAGGTCTCTGATCTAGCGCGAGAAGCACATCGGCATGGCACTTTGCAGAGTTTCGTATACATGAGCACCGCTTTTGTGGCCGGAAAGGAGCGGGGCCTGATTCCAGAGGACGACCTGCAAGCGCAGGAGAACTTCCGCAACGACTACGAGCGGAGTAAGTATGAGGCAGAGATCTACCTGCGATTCTTGAGCGAAGAACTTCCAACGATTATCCTGAGACCGAGCATTATTGCGGCAGAGTCGCGCGCCGGAGTCGGTACCGCGATATGCCTTCTTAGAGAATTTGTGCAGAAGCGACCCGGGCACATTGTATTTGTGAACCGCGATGCGATTGTGGATATCGTGCCAGTGGGTTTCGTAGCCGATGCCACGGTGCATCTGGCGTTCCATCCGTATGCTCTGGGGCGGTGTCTTCATCTCTGTGCGGGTCCGCAACGCAGTGCGCGATTACGCGATATCGTCGAATCGATGGCGATCATTTTCAAGATGCCCAACCTCTATTACGTGAAGAGCGCTCAACATTTTGTTTTGCTTCGCCGGTTGGCCTCTGTTCTTCTTCCGCAGCGAAGGATTCTGCGGGCGCAGGGGAGAAGTGCATTCGGAACCTACTTCAACCTGGGCATGGAGTTTGATACCAAAGAAGCGGACTCGCTTCTGGAGTCGGCAGGCATCCGCCCGCCGCGGGTAATCGAATTCCTGGAGCATCTGTTTATTTACTGCATTGAGTCGGATTGGGGCCGGCTTCCGGTCAAGCCCGAAGAATTAGAGTGATCATATCTGAGCCTTGAGGCTGAGTGTTAGCGTCGCCCAGCGGCCAGAAACAGGATCTTAAGTGTCCAGCGTTGAATCCACGACAGGTGCACAGACAGCTACGTCAGAGCACAGCCTCCGTCAACGATCAGCGTCTGCCCGACAACTTGGGCCGCGGCGTCGCTACAAAGGAAATGGACGATGGCAGCCACATCCTCAGGGGTGGTCAGGCGGCCGCTTGGAGTGCGCCGCAAGGCTTCTTTCACCCTCTCCTCCTTCGCCGGAAACGCATCGATTGCATCGGTAACGACCATGCCCGGACAGACCAGGTTGACAGAGACGCCCCGCGGAGCCAGGTCGAGGGCATGGTGGCGAAACAAGGCATCGAGAGCTCCCTTGCTGGCTCCAACCGCGCCATAGCTCGGCATGGTGTGAGTCGCTCCGCCGGAGGTAATGCCAATCAATCGACCCCCGGAAGGCATCAAAGGCAACAATTCTACGAGCATCTTCTGAATCGTGAAGACATTGATCTCGAAGGTCCATGCCAATTGCTTACGGGTCAGCTCAGGCGCGGGACGATGGACTCCGCTGGCCGCGGAGTGGACAATGATATCGATGTGAGCGGTCTCGCTCGTGATGGTGTTTAGGCAACTCGAAAAGGCTTCCGTATCTGTCAAATCAGCGCGTATACAGCGGATATCAAGGCCATTGCACATGGATTCCGAGGTCAGCGATTCAGCGGCTTGACGGTTCCGCGCATAAATCGCATAGACGCGACATCCGGTTCGGGCAAGCATCAGTGTAATTGCTCTCCCAATGCCTCTTGTGCCACCGGTAACGATAGCGACTTTTCGGTTATTTTCCCCGTGGTGACTCTCCAAGAGACTTACCTCCATCGATGACATGCACTGCTCCGGTAATATAACTGGCTTGTTGAGAAGAGAGGAAGGCGACCAGATGACCGACGTCCCCAGGCATCCCAATGCCACTAGCCGGCATCCAGGAAGTCCGTTCGCCCTTCTGTTTTGCCTGGTCGATGAAAGCCGAAGCAAGCGGGGTATCGATCAACCCCGGCGCGACTACATTGACGGTGACGCCGCGATGCGCCACATCGAGAGCGAGGGTGCGCGAGAACCCTTCGATGCCGGCCTTTGCCGCGGCGTAGCTACATTGTCCGATGGCGGCATACTGGGCACGGATCGATCCAATATTGACGATGCGTCCGAAGCTTTTTTTGTACATGCCGCGAAGACAAAGATGACAGAGAGCCATGGTGACAATCAAATGTTCGTGGATTAGACCAACGTGCTTTTCAAAATCGGAGCCAAGAAAGAGCTGGTCGAAGAGGCACCCGGTGCAGTTGACCAGCACATCGGGCCCGCACCCAAACTCCGCGGTAACTCCGGTTACGAGTTTCTCGCAATCTGCATAGCTTTGCAGACGGCCTCCAAAGATGCCGATCTTGGCCTCCGGAGTTTGTTCGGCGAGACTCCGGCGCGCGGCCTCGGCATGGTCATGGTTCTCCGCATAGGCAATCGCCACGTCGTGATTCGTCGCCAGATGACACGCGACACCCAACCCGATTCCGGATGCTCCACCCGCAACAAGCGCAAGCCTCCGGCTCATTAGAGGCCCCTCTCAAAGAGGACGCAGGCGTTCTGTCCGCCGAATCCGAAGTTGTTGCTGAGGATAGTTTTCAGCGGGGCGGGCCGGGCGGTGTTTCGCACATAGTCCAAGTCGCAGTCCGGATCCGGATCGG